>BNJS01000499.1_pt1 | contig 272500 bp, 356 predicted proteins | sample 8540461 | NCBI WGS metagenome assembly BNJS01 (sample SAMD00202454, study PRJDB9452) | human saliva metagenome | isolation source: human saliva | place: Japan | reverse complement strand
CAACACAAGTAATAACAAACAAAAACATAATACCTATGCGTTTTAATTCTTCTCCCTTATTAAATGAGGTTATCTTTTCTGAGCTTGTATCGGGATTGGCTCTACATTTACATTATCTCCCTTAACATACACGGTTTCACTCTACAGTTTCAAAAGCTTATGCTTTCCTCTTGCCACAGTAGTTACCAAGTGTACTTACCGACTTGGTATTAATGGCACCTGCAACTGCTACATTTGAGTGCTCTCTGCTCGGCTTCGGTCTGTGCCTGCTTGGTTGCATCATTGCTTGTAACAGTCTAGACTGCTTGGAGTTTGCTCCACAGAAATCAATAACGCCAAGCTTGCTGTCAACATTAAACTTTTAACTCATTTCCTTACTTCCTTTCATTAAATACGTTCAAATACATTATTTTATGGCTTCAACTATACTTGCTCCGCCTGCTACATATGAATTTGTATCATAAAACTACCACTGCCTGCCTGGGTGTTACCGCCCTTACCGGATTTCAAACTCAACCAGTATTTTTATCATCCGATATGGCTTTTACCACAATTCCTCACCCTTATGAGAATATCTTATCTTTGCCCTTAAATTTACGTTTCTCCCTACTCTAAGCCCTTCTATGCTCCATCCAGTTCACTCCTGTCGGTAATAAGCCTTATCAAGTACTTCCAGAATTACCTATGACAACCTTATTGTTATCCACATCTATCTTTGTTACAAAGGCAGGCTCCCCCATGCTCAGTCCAAGCCCCTTTCTTTGACCTACCGTATAATGTGTTATACCTTTGTGTGTACCGAGTACCTCTCCTTGCTGTTTACAAACTCTCCTTTATATTTATATCGCTGTTTTCTTCTATATAAACTTTGCATAGTCTCCATCTGGTACAGCATATATCCTGACTGTCCGGGCTTTTTGGCCATTCTAAGACTTATATTCTCCGCTATCTTTCTTATCTCGTCTTTTCTCTGCAATCTCCTACCGGCATAGCGTCCTTGCAAGCTGCTCTGTGTAAGATTATAAAAGTATAGGTTTGATCTTTGTGGGTTTGCTTTTTGCAGTTTTAGTGTATATCTGATTCAAAAAGCACTACCTTGGCATAATGCCCTGTAGCTATATAATCCGCCCTCTATACATCTCAGACTTCAGCAGCAGGACTCCCATTTTATATACCTGTTACAGGCTATGCAAGGGTTTGGAGTCCTCCCTTTTATATTCTTCTTCTATAAAATAGTCTATCACATGGACTTAAATTCATTCTTGAAAATTCATTACATAATATGGTATATCCAAAGTAGGGCAACCCTTCTTGCATCATCCATGCCGAAAGACCGTAACAACCTCCGTTTGACTGCTGCCTTTCTTCGTCTTCATCCGCCATATCTCGCACAGAAACACCTACCACCACATCAAAACCTTTCTTCTTTCAAAGATGGCGGGCTACCGAAGAGTCCACACCTCCTGACACACTGACAACTACTCTTCTTATTCATTACCATCTTCTTTCTTTTCTCCAAAACTCCATGAATCGGTGGGCGTAAGCCTCCGGCTGCAGCGGCTTTTTACCTCTACCTTGATTTCAGGCTCAGGCTCATATATGTTTTCCTCACCGCTGCCTCAAATGAATTTCTACTCCTACTGTATCCCTCTTTTATATTTCGTATTATATAGTATATATAAATCAAGCATATTGCCAACTTTACAGCATAGAAATATGGTAATTTCTCTGTATAATCAAAAACACAGACTCAGTATAGAGTTTATTAACAAAAGTACGGTCAGTTAATGTAAAATGCTGTGCTGTTTTGCATATATTGATATTGTAAATGATCAGTTCATCGTCCCAACTTTTTATTCATCTCCTTTTACTAGCATATTTCACCGCTAAAAGCAACAATAATGCTGTGAGCCATAGGCTAAGGTACGCCCTACATGAAAAATATTGTTATAACAACTTATTATAAGTAACAACCGTCTTTCGGTGCTATACTATAAATAAATTCATCACGGGTTATAACTCATTTTCCGATAAGTTCAATTCGTTAAGACTCTAATAAAGACTTTCTTGACCTAAACTATCTTTGATCAATATAGCATCCTTAAACACATAGAAATTATTCGAGCTTTTGTCATCGGTTTACTTTTCATGCCATAGTCCTATCAGTATTGATGTATACATATCATTGCGATATACTTCGTCTATCTTTTCTTCCATATCAAGTCCTTTGGCACTTTAAGCTAAAGTCAGATAACAGTCTTCCAATGTCGTTATACTGCCGTACCTGGTAAAAAGAGCAGCACCCATCACAAGATTATAAGTGAAAACTCTAAATATAGGGCAGCATATATATATGCGGTGAACTTTTATATTTCTAAACCTGTTATAAGCCTTAGGCTGAAAAATCGAATCAAATATCGTTAAAAAATTCGTATAAAATCTCCTTAATGCAGTACTCTAAAATAACTATACAACATAAAGGCAAAAGTACATATGTTTTAATTAAAGGACGTAAAATAGACGGAAAATAAATCTTTTACGAACTATGCGCCGGTTGATATTTTTATACTTACTTGACAGCAAGCACTTTTGATAATAATAATAAGTAATACTAACCTACTGATAATATGAGGAATTCTTATGAATGATAAATTGATTTATTTAGACAATGCGCTAAACCAAAACAAGACTCGAAGTTCTTGGAGGCTATGCTGCCGTATTTTTAGCACTTATTATGCCAACCTTCGGCTGTATATAATTTTTCTTCCAAAGTACGCAATGATATTGCCATGGCAAGAGAAATTATAGTAGATTCTCTTTCGTGCACATAGCGATTTATTTTTACCTCCGGAGGCACTGAGTCTGATCATGGGCTATTAAATTGACCACTGCTTATGAAACAAAGGGCAAGCATATAATACTTCCAAAATAGAGCATCCTGCCGTGCTAATACCCGCCTACCTTGAGGGCTTGGGATATAAAATCACCTATCTTAATGTTGATAATGAGGTTTTGTGTCTTTGGGGAAGAACTTGAAAGAAAAGCATAGAGCCGATACCATACTTATAAGTATTATGTTTTAGCAATAATGAAATAGGAACTATACAAAATATCAAAGCTATAGGTGAGATTGCAAAAACTCTTGTATTTCAATACGATGTCCAGTTTATGCCTGCAGAGATAGATGTTAAGGAGCTTGGCATTGATCTGCTCAGTGCCTCTGCACACAAGTTCAAGTGGTCCGAAGGTGTAGGACTTTTTGTATATTAATTCCGAGCTGAAAATCAAGTCATTTATTCACGGCGGTCTCAGGAAAGAAAAGAAGATGGTACTGAAAATGTTCCTGTATTATAGGTATGGCAAAGGCGGCAGACCTAGCTCACTGATATGAATAAGTCCGGGAGATATACAAAACTTATAAAATTATCTTATAGAGCGTTTGAGAATGAATTGAAGGAGTACATATTAACGGAAGTCTTGAAAAAGACTTGCAGCAATAATGATGCGTTTTGAAAGTTTCTTCAGAACTGTTACTATACGCTTGATAATAAAATATCTGTGTCGCTCCATGGCCTAGCTGTCCTCGGTGGCTCTTTGAGCCCCTCATGTATTTCTCGGTAAAGAAGGCTTGATGGATGCTGTAAGAGAGTGTGGCGGATGCGTACAAGCGATAGTGATGTATAAAGGGCATCAAAAGAGGGAGCCGATGTGCTGTAGGAAGTATTTCTAGCAAGTCACTGAGACGAAGAGTACTGTAAATACCGAATTTGGTCCACTCTCTCACTTCATTTACCTTTGTAAATAGAGTAACCTCGCCGCATGGGACTTGGAGCGGAAGAAACTCGAAAACGAAGCACAAACGAGGGATGTTTGAAACACAGCCTGCCAAGTACAAATTAAGGTGAAAGTTAAGTTTTGCAGTCTTTGCAAATTTGACAAAGCTGTCTAAAGTTTTGCCTGTAGTCCCATGCAGCAGTGCTCTACCACCATACCAACCCTTACTAAAGGCTCTTTCCTCACTCTTTTCTGCTGCTCGGCAACTTGGTCAGTAGCAGCCAAGAACCAATATAATCCCCATCTTTGCGAAGTTTTCAGGCAAGGCATGGTGCTGAACCTCAAGTAAGCAGCACCGCCGCTATAGCGGACCTGGACCGCTGAACCTGGTATATGTAAGCTCCTTCTGCCTCTTCCCTACTGCAACCTTTCCGCAACTGCCACTCCCATGGTAACCTCCTCATTACAGTTAAAAATACAACTCTAAGTATACTCGAGAACTATAGAAATAAAACCTCCAATGATGCCTGCTGAAAAAGCTACTTCCGCATTATCACTCAGAGTACCGAAAGAGCCACAGCAGCAAGTGTCGGGTAAGTGTTATAGTGTGATGCGCATTGCACTTATCTAAACATTGTACCATCTGATGACTCCTAAAATAAATACATTGCCAATATTATTATTATCAAAATCAAAACATAACTCTATAACCACAGTTCTGGTACCGGAAAATACCATCAAAATACAAAAGCCAAATATAGCCCAGGTTATAAGCCCTGCATTGAGGCTTATCTAGCAAGCTCAAAATTAAAAGCTCTCATTCTTCACCCTTCTTGTATTAACTACTCTATTCCTTCTTCCTGCCATAAATCCTCCTTCACAGTGTAAAGCATCCCTTTATAGATCTCGCCTTTACTTTTCACCCATAGACACCATGTTTAATTAAATATCACCGTATACTAACCCTCATCTTCTCCAGCACTAACATATCTCCCAATACGGAAACCAATTTCGTTTTCTTGCTTACCACACGAAACTGTCTGTGGTTATTATATGCAGCAAGCACCGTGTATACACTTTCTATTTGATCTGTAAATTCGGTTCTTCTGTAGATTTTTCTCTCCCCTGTCAGTCCAATATATCACGCCTATAGACCTCATTATCATTCCTCTGGCTGCTAACCACCCTACCTTCTTTTCATCAGGTATACATTTTATTTTGGTACGTGCCCTGATACTAAAACAACATTCAGAATACAAACAGGACAAATATTGTCATATTAAGAAACCCGCTGAAACTGTTAGATTTTTAAATTTAATACTAAAAATACGCTATAGCTGAATAAGTAATGATCAATACTATCTATACTATCCAAACTCAACCTGAATTGGAAGATAGAAGCCTGAGTTTGTAAAGACAAATAAGAAACTGTAGCAGGTAACCTTTACTCGTTAAAACTGCCTCCATGCTAACAGCAAGAATAATTGTAAATACCAATATTACTTGAGCATTTATCCACATATTATGTTTGAACATCCAAATGATAGATTAAATATTATAGTTTCAAACTCATGATAATACCCGTCATTACTAAATCATTATCATAGTCCATTCTAGCTCTCCCCTGCCATTAACTTCTTCATAGTATATCCGCAGAAAAACAGGCATGGTCAGTACGCACGGGCATATAAGCAAATAATTAAATCTGTTATGACAGGACAGATAAATCATATAACAATGCCGTATTTGCCAACAATAATAAGACATTTATATTAAAACCTACCCTGCTGTCCTTATTTATTCATCTCCTATAAATTCGTAGAGTAAAAATACTTATAACGTAGACTATTGTACCTTCGCCCAAAGTGTCATCTCTTTAAAACTTTCCGAAATCCTGTTCAAAACTCACTAGAGCCTTTGCTTAAAATACCGCCATAACAGCTTTATAACACCTAAAGAAAGATTACAAAAACTTAACGACAATAAAAGTAAGTTAAAATTCTATCCTCAAGTTTACATAATAACGGAACACAGTACAAATATTGCCGAAAAATCAAATAAGTATATACAACTGCCCGGCGCCTGAATAAACTGGGGCATAACAAATCTTCCATCCGTAGTACAAAGTGCTACACAGATCAAGTAGCCGATTGCCACAATACTTGCAAGTGCAAATTATATAAATACTAGTGCAGTCAGTTTCTTTCGGAATTTAAGTACTGCGGCTACTAGCATAAGTCAACATAAAAATAACCAGCATAGGGGTTAATATTGTCCAAAAAGCTCTGACTGAATATTCGACCTCTGTCGTAGTGTTTGAAGTATAAAATATTAAAGAACCGAATATCAAGCTGTCCATAAATAATATTTTGACAAGATCCATAAGCTTCTTTGACCTCATTGCTTTTTCCCACAAAATAGAAGAATCCTATACCGATTATTGCCAAAGCTGCAAATGATTCCGAACAAGTTTGAAAATGATAGTATAAAGGGAACTAAAAATACAATATTTAATATAAAAATATAAGAGTTTAATTTGTTTTATTACTTGACACATTCTTCCGATACCCTAACAGCCTTTATCAAAATATCAAAGAACCATACTAATAAAGCTGCCGAATAACGCGTATGTAAAATACCAGCTTTAATCTGCTAGCTATAGCTCCAGTGCCAAAATTCCCAGATACTCAAGCACTAAATAAAACTCCCAGCACTGTGGGTAAGATTTGGGTGTGGCTAAGGCTCAAGGGCTCAGAATACCACTGTACTGCAAGTACTGCATAAGAGTGCCACACTGGAAATTAAGCGCGCTATTTGTAATGCAGCCCTTTGAGTAAAAAGACCGAGCAGGTTTCTCTTCTATTAGCGCCAAAGCCCCTTATTCCCGTACCATGTTTTACACGCCGCTATCGCAATCGCTGCAGGCTGTTCCTTCTCTTAGCAGTAATCAGCAGAATGCCTGCAGCCGCCTGAGTATCACCATCGCTGCCTGACTAAGAAGACTGACCGCCCTTTTGCACGCGCCTCTCATCATCCATACAGCCGAGAATATAACAGGCGGTAAGTGCAGCACAGCCTTCGGTATGCGTTTTGTAAGGCAAAGGCTCTGAGACTCAGCTCTTCATCCGAAAATGCTGCCCACATCAGCGAAGTACTTTGAAAGACCTTTTCAAAATAGTCTAAGTGTTTTGTATATTCTGATGATTCTCGAAAATCGTCAAATGCATGTTTTAGCTCCATTGTCAATATAAATGCCTTTGTTCCTATGCTTTCTGAAGGTCCACTACACTTTTGATGCCAGGCTTTTCTATCAATAATCTCAGGCTATAAACAATGCGGCACCCAATCTCATAATATCGGCTTCTGCTGGCTCGTTTGGGTCAAAATATATTTACTTGTTACACGCCCAAAATCAATAATCGGGTCGATCTTCTCATCCATGTTATCAATTTGTTGCAAAATAACGACATTTGCTTTTATAGAGTCAGTTTTACTAGATATCCGCTGTATCTGGCACTCTACTCTGCGCTCCTGTTTTGGGTCAATTCCCTCATCCGACAGCACCGCCTTTACCATGCCGCTTATAATACTCTCTGCAAGCGCCGTACTAGCTTTCATCATTATAATCCCTAAAATAATCTTCAGGGCCCAGATAGCTGACATTAGTGTCTCATGGGCTCTTTTGCTTATAGTATTAAAAGTGCATAAACGCAGATTAAGCCTACCGCCCTGGAGTAGGCAACTCCTTTACTTGATATCCGTAATCCCAGTCTCCTGTCCAGATCACTCCACCTTTCTTGACACGCCTTGGTAAACATGTACTTTACAGCATCTTTGGGATAAAGTTTCCTCCCATCTCAAGCATGCCTCGTCTTTTGCCTCATGCCCACTGGGCATTAGCCACAGTCCTGGCTTATCAAATATAGTATCGACTGTTGTACATCTTTTCAAAGCTAATATAATGGATTATATGAGGAATCAATCCTCCATCCGCAGCACGCAGTATGCCGTCATACGCATGCCTGCCTGCATAGCGGGTAAAATAAAATAGACGCAGGCTGTAATTTTGTGACGAAAGTAAAATCTATATTTTTCTTTGCCCTGCAGTATAAAAGCCTCCGCCTGCTGAAATCTCAATAGGAAGTTTCTCAAATGTCGTTTATAAACCCTGCCTTTATAAATATTTTCCATATCATATATAAGATTGGAAAATCAAGGTATATTCCTCATTTACAAGCCTGATTCGCGGGTGGTGAAAACTCGCGAAGACCATAAAGTATCCTTCCCTGTTGAGTGCATCGATCTAATCCAGTGCTTCCCAAGCAAAGCCATCTAAAATCTCAGGGCCTTTGATAATTTGCCGCTACGGATCGTCCGATAGACCGCCGCCGTAATCGAGGTTTCCAAGTTGTTCAAGATACTCTTCCAGAGCATACTTTGAGGATAGGCACTGTTGCTGAATAAGATTACGCGATACTTTGCCCTTGCTTTCTCTTTTGCGATATCGCCAGGCATAAGGCATTATCAGCTCGGGGCGGCGCCACTCACTGCCGGTGTCTTTGCCTACTTCCACAAAACTCCATGGGCCCAAAAGTGTATATTTTCTACATCCGAGGTGAAAGTCTGACTCTTTTATGCATCCTCAATCTCTTCTTTTTCTAAACTCTTTCCAAAAAGCCCTCGCAAAGCTTTTCCGTCCAGCAGGGTACCTGCAGAAAACCTGCACTTTCTTCACCGCTTGCCAAGATCCGCCGTCCCTGCAACACTGTAGAGTCATGCTCCGCAGCCATGCAAACCCACGTAATAATACAAACCATCTGACCATATGCATACCCCACTATTCCTCCTTTTCTTTCCAAACAACTTTCCGAGTGCCTCTCATTCACTCCCGAGGGTCTCTTGTCAAGTCTTTCTATATATATGTACCCACTTAGTTTGACGGCGACCTGTGTTGACCTTTTGTCCTCCACGCAACATTTGGCTGCATTAAGGCAGTTGCCTTTTCTATATCATTTTCACACTTTTGACAAAGTAATAAGAATCATCTAAAAGCTCTTCTATATCCCATCCAAAAGTACTGCTTGTATATTCATTCCTATCAAAATACCTTAAACCAATTTTCGTATAAGATTCGAATAATATATCTTCAGTGCCAGCTAACTGTCAAGTCAACACATTTGCCTTCTTCTTCATCATAAAGTTCTATATCCGAATTTTTCATGACATGCTTAAACATGCTATCAGCCTGGTATTTGACCATTAATCTTCTTCTTATATGCAGGCTTAGTGTGTCCAGCAATTTTATAGTCGCCTCTTTTTAACTCCCATTTGCATGTGATGTAAATAAACTCTTCATACAGAATACTCTCTGACTTCGGTGGCTATTGGTTTTACATACTCTTCAACAAAATCAGTCCACAAATTCAACATCTTTTTCATGTCTCTTGCTAAAAGTTTCATAAAGATATTTTCAATTAATCTTTTATATTTATATCCTTCTTTTACAAATCTTTCAGCATTTTTGGATACAATATATGTTTTAATTCCTTTAGCTTTCATATATATATCTTTCAGTGGATTTTTATTAGTATGTTATAAAACCTTGTATAATTGATAATTATCATCTTCAAATGAGCTCATAAAAGCTATATAAATCAGCATCTGTCCCAAGTTTTTCTATTTTTCAAAAACTGAAAAGCCTGCCAAAAGTATTTTTGCCTGAATTTTGCTTCTCGCATTTACGCTTTCATCTGACGTAGAGCAGCTTGTCACCTTCAAAGAGCAGTGTCTATACATTGTCTTAACATCAGCAGAATTAATATTTGCATTGTAAAAGTTCCCTGTACTAGTCTATTAAAACCTGCGCATATCCTCACACTCTCTCTTGTCTCTTTATCTTCTAATATCCATTTCTGATAAGAATTTTTCTTCAACTTTTAATAACTCCTCTACATTTCCTGCTTTTCTATGTCACTGATAAGATATTCTTTTTAAAGACCGTATAATTTCCTTTTCTGCTTAATAAGATTGCAGGAAAAATTTCATAAAAGCTCCAAGTGCATTGGTATCAGATTTTTCAGCTCAGGCTCTTTTGTTCCCTCATTCTATGGGCAGCTCAAACCGATACTGTCTGCACTTTTTCCAAGTTGTTTGCAGTGCCTTGCTTGCAGCCTTTATTGAAAATCCTGCAACCCTCTCATACATATTTTCATTAATGCCAAGTCTTCTTTCCATAACTTCATCAAGCATGGAAGCTACAAAGTCTTCAAACTCTTCTCTGTACTCCATGACATTTATCATATCAGCATTGTACAACAAATGCATCCGAGAATCTGAGCGTGATTTCTCATCATCCCATTCTATCAGACCTTTCATCAACATCCTTGCTATGGCCCAGGCATGAGCTATAGAGCTCTTTCATTAAACTCCCTTACACTCCAAGCCCCAGTGCCTTATCACTAAGATCTTTGTAATAAAGGTCTTTTTCTTCCAGATCATAATGCTCTGCAAACTCATCTATAAGCTCAAATACCGGTGATGCCTGTGCTTTATTATTGTTTTCTCCGCTTTCGGGCACTATGTATGCTCCCTGCTTTTGAGCCTCTTTCATCAACAATACATTTTCTATAATAAAGCATCTGTTTGAGCATAATCACGTAACTTCTAAGTTCGTCCTTATGTGATATGGCAGCCCTATATGTATATGTACATAAGTGCCTTACCTCATTATCTTCATAAGCTTCCCTATATGGGGTCTCAAATTTCTCATCGGCATTAAGTATATATACACTGTTCTAAGCAAAGTCTTATACTTTTCTTTTCCATAGACAGTAATAATTCCAGGAAACAGAGGCAATCTCAAAAGGTTTGTTATAAATCAAACTTGCTGCTGTACGTGGCACAACATGCTTTCTTTTTCCGCCTCTTCTGGTTATCAGCAGGTACTTTGATCAGACAAAGTAAAGCAGTCTCAGATCTCCGAAAATTCTTCCGCCAGGTGCTCTGCAGGTGCGTGACGAAGGCGTATAGGTCTTCCGCCGTTATCTTTCAGTCCATATTCTATTCTTTTATTGGCAAAGGCACATTCATCGGCGCATATAAGTCCGCACATTACATTTCCAGCCGCGCTTTCATTTTCTATTCTTAACTACAGCCTGCCACTACAAGCTCAGCTGAGCTTGCATTAGGGATGGACTGGATATTTGGCAAGTCCTGTCCATTCTTGAGTCGCTGACAGCAACCTGCTTATATGGATCCGTACGAAAAGTGTGCCATATCTTATCACTGCAGTACTTTTTAGCCTGGTTTGATATTTTATCAAAATGTATATTTATATATTCCGGGTTTAGCGGACCTTGTCGGATGTCGCTACAGTTTAAGCGCAGGTCGTCTGCAGGTCGCCGCCTCTACTAGGTGGTGCAATGCACCTCCATTGTGATTTTCTCTCATTATATCAGCCTGTTTTTAATCTATTGATCGCACCTCAACTTTGATCTTCTCTTCTGCACTATACCTCCGTTTCTACACTTGTGTAATTAGGGCAGCTTGATAAAAGTATCAGCTGACTGTAAACTTCTAATTACCTGGCCTCTTATCATACCGAATTTATATAATATCCATAAAACGACTCTTCTATTCTCTTGGGACTCCGGTCTCATCTATGGGACCGTATACTTTTAATCTGCTTTCTTACCACGCTCTCCTCGCAACTGCAAACCCAAGAGAAGAGACGACAGCAGACAAAAAGTAGTAAAAGCGCATACAATTGACTGCATAGTGTATCCAAGCATTTTCATTTGTAAAAGACATTAAAGTGGCCTGACCGAGCTATAGTAGGCTCAGCATTACAGTCACACTTTCTTCTTGTGTACTGTTTTTCTCCTTTGAGGTAATCCCGCTTAATCTCCCTTACCGGCTTTCCTTCACAATCTCGGATCGGCAGCCCTCAGAGCGTCTATGACATTTCTCCGTCCACCTTAGATAATACAACGGCTATAGGTATCTGTCTCGGCTCATCATTGACCATGCGCTGCTCTTCTTCACTAATCAATGAAGGATTATTTTTCTTAACTCCTTTACCTCTCAAAGCGGTATTTCTAAGATAGCTGTGTATTTCTCCCAGTACATCTTCCGGCTTTTACCTGTCTTCAACTTCATTACACTCTTGCTATATTTTCAAATTGTTCGGGGTCTATTACATATATAACTCTCGTCAGACTGTGGATATAAAGGGAGCAAATTTCTCCCACACTTTCCTTGTTAGTCAATGCCTCACCCACTGCATCATAGAGAACTATCATACTCTTTTTAAGTTTGGCACCCTGTCTTTGAATTAATTGAAAGCACAAAGGTTGCTCAAAATGTCCCATAGAGTACCTCCCGGAAGATTCTGCTGTTTTTCTTTACTGGGTGTAATTCTATGAATTGCTTAGTGGTATCATTTGCAGACATAATTGTAAGCCCTATTTTGGCACCGTAATCTCCTATGTGCTTGATAAGTTGTGAAAGAAATACCGTCTTACCTGCCCTTGAAACACCAACCATGGATATAAACTTCGTATCATAAAGTCCATAATTGGTCGGCAGGGGGTTATGACAATGCGGACATACTCTCTTATCGCAAAGTTCCTCCGCTTTTTAGCTCTATGGCTCTTACCATATTGTGATCATCCATCTTAAACAGATTATCACTGAAACTAAGATATTTTTCGTTGGCTTTTATCGTAAGGGTCTATGACCTTCCTTTCATACTCTTCAAAATTACCATCTCATACACTGTCACTTTTCTTTCTGTGGTTACATCTCCAAAATTTTTCCAAAATTGCTCATATTTTCTCATCCTTACCCTTGGCAAAGAACTCCCATTCCTCGTACTTACTTTGTATCTGAGCCTTATTACTACCGGTGTAATTAAGCATAAAGGCTTCATAGTCTCCGTAAAATTGAGGTGGCAGCGGATTATCACTATCCTCACTTATCGTTTTGATCTGAAATGCACTTCCGTATCCATCATTTCCTTTAAAACAATAAGGGACATTAAATCTATATCCCGGCATAATTCCTCCATTTGATTTTTACATATATTCTTTTCGTTTACCATTAGCTTCCAAAACCTCTGTTTTTTACTATAATTACAGGTTTTTGCTCTGTTTTTATATAAAAATTTTATTTTTCAATAGTTTTTGGTAAAAGGGATTTCAAAAATTACCTCACCCATGTAGGATAAATCATTGTCACTGCATTGGTTACTATAGTCCTTATCAAATTCTATCTTATAAAATAAAGCCAGTCTCTTCTTCCGTCTTTCTTTTAAACATTCCATCAATCCGGATAAGCCTCCTTTGGCAGGTTGATCATTTTCCACTGAAAACATACTCATATTTACCCCAAACTGAAATACTCAGTGTAAGGAGACGTGATAGTCTTTGGATTAGGTTTGAAAATACAGCATACTTCTTCGTCGGCATCATCCGGCTCCACACTGCATGCAAGTACCGTATAACGGCAGCCTCTTTCACTTATATTGATTCCCCTGCCAGGGCATGTTGTCTTTATCTACATAGACAAACTTATAAAAGCTTATTATAAGCCGCCTCTATCTTCTATATCAAAAATCTTTAATATCCGTAATCTTAATACTCGGCTTTATTTAAATTATCGTTTAAATTTTCACAAAACCTTTCTATATTAAGCTCTCTCCTATAGTCGGATTTTATTATAATACAATCATCATTGCTTGAATTACTCCATGTAAGGAAGGTTTGCTCATCATTTTGAAATACACTTGATACGCTCTTTTACTGCCGTCATATTCTTTACAAACATATCTCATAAGATTAATTTTTCCTCCTCCTGTGATATAAGATTACTTTCTTTCTACTTTAAAAATCTCCATAGCTACTAGCATAGCTGTTGGATCTGGTATTGTAATAGTATGTGGTCTTGTCGGTTCCAGTCAAAAAGTCTTTTTGATATAATCACTTAATCTTGTGTCGGTACGCAAAGAAAATACTGAGCCCAAGGGGTTAAAAAGTTCCAAAGGATGATGTTTAAGGTATATAGGCACTTCATCTATACTGGTAAGTCTTGAATACAGCCAATTATCTATATACGTAGGGTCATCATTTTTTATTCAGTCTTTCTCTTAACTCATCTTCAAAATTAAGCCCGAATATAGATGACTTTACTATTTCTTCATATGCCTTTTTGCAAATATATAAAATTCCTCGTCTGAGCGCAGCTTTCTGAATTCTTCATTAAGACTTTCCAGGTTGTCATATATATATCTTTCGGCTATATTTTTGTACATGGCTTTTTACACTTTCATCGCTTACATTCCTTACCTCATCAAGTGCATTAACAAGTTCTTCAAAACTTCTTTCAAAACTCTGTGATTTTTTAGCCTCATCTTCTATGACCTGAAAAAGTTTTTCTCTCAGACTTCTGTTGTCTGAGAGTTCATAAGTAAGTCGCTTACTTACAACATCTATTATGCTGGCATTTCATAAACCTATCGCTATTGCCGGCGGTAAGTCTTTTTAGAGTTTCAATATTATCCCTAAGCTCCAGAAGATCTTCTTTGGACTTGACAGCTTTTGTTGATATAGTTTCTGTAATTTTCCACAAGTTCAGGCACTCCTGGGTTCCAAAATATTCCGAGCACCTTGCTACAAGTGAAGATATGTAGCCGCCATCGTACCCATAGTAAGTCTCATCCGCCTCATCATAGGAAAGCCTGCTTATATCTGCTGTATCCATATGCTTTCTCGGAAAATACTCAAGAAAACTCCTCGGTAGCTCATATCCGCCTTCATGGCTTTTGATATAATCCTCTATGCACTTAAATACTCCCTCTTCGCTAATACCTGCAAGTTCCCTTAATCTTTTTCACCGGGTAGCTGTGTACTCTGGTTTTTCTTTGATTGTGTTCTCTTAAGCTGTCTTAAAAAGTTTTGTATTATTACAAGCGACATGTCATCCATAGGCTTTGAAACTCTTGAAAAAGACACACTTCAGCCTGCGCCTGAATAGAGCATGGACACGGTATGTGCATCGGTCTTTTGATTGGATTGTGCAATAACATAGAAATTATGCTGTACATTTTCTCAAAAATTTCTTACTATATGCCCGTCGCTTCTTTTTATTGCTTATTATGAAAACAGAGTCCATCTTATATATGCTATGATCCTCTTCCTCATAGTATTTTGGCAAGATGATTTTTGATTTTTATTGAAACAGAAGTCCTGTCATGCCTCCCACTCAGTAATAAAAAGCATATCCTTGGATGTTAGTATTTTTAATCTTTCTTTTATAGCCTATATGCCTGAGTTGCTTAAGATACTCATCCAATGTAGTTACATTGGAACTGTTCATGATAAAGCATACATTGATCCTGTCTCACAGACTCAAAGCTGCGTCTTCATCATGCAAAAGATTAAGACTCCTAAAGCAATTCCAGTCTCCGATACAGCCCTCTACCGTCTCTTTACTTAACAATTTTATAACTCATGCATTATCATCCTCTTTGTAATCAATGCCGACGTGCAGTATATGTTCATGGAAAGAAGGCCATAATTGATAAAGTTCCGATGAAATATCATAATAAGCGTCCTCTGAAACTTCTCCCATATAACATATAATCATAGGATATCTAGGTTCTTCTCCCAAATAGTTGGTACTGTTTAAGAGTAACGAACATACAATCCTTTGTGTATTGCCTAAGTTCTATTACATATTCATCTTAAGTATCTCCTATAACAACGCTTGCTTATTTTATTGAATAGCTTCACACCGAAACGATTCCCGGTGTACCGACTAAGTGATATTTATTTATATATGTAAAATACCTGCAGCATCGGTCCGAATGTCAACAGTCAGCCACTCTGCCCGACTTATTGTTTTATTTTTACAGGTACAAAGCTCGACAGAAGGAGTAATACCGCTTCCGTGCAGTGTACCTGTAAAACAATATCACTCGATACAATACTCTACATATATTTTTATAGTATTTATGTAATCTTGCATGAACTTGTTAAGGTTGTCTATAAATCTTATTATATTTCTTTTCTCATCATAGTTTTTCAGCTATACTTTACCCAGGCAGCCGTCTGCTCACTGAGTCTTTTTGCAAGTTCATCCGCACAGGCTTTTTTTCTCGGCATTCATACTCTTAAGTGCAGCGGTATAATCACTCTTAATATCTTCTTTTTATCTCAGGAGATAAGCGCTGATAGTTTATAAATGCCTGGTATACGGGTATTTTCCAAAACTTATTTGCATCATCCATCTCTGAAAGTATGGTAACTTCCTCTCTTCCTGTAAGAACTTTTTATAATATATATTTATACCTCTCAAAAGTAAACACTCCTGCACAAAAGCGGCTCGAAGAACGCTGGCATAAACTTATCCATAAGCCCTGGCACTCTTAATTGCCGCCTCCTTCTTTATACTTTCAAACTGCTCAACAAGCTTTATTGAGCCTTGACTTGTTATCCAAAGAGTTTTTCACCAATATATTAAGCACCGGTGAGTAGGTAAAGTAATCTCACCACTATCCTCTTTTGCTGTCTTCATCAAGTGCTCTGAGGTTATGTATACTGTATCCCGAATAAGCAGGTTTAATATCTTTTTCTTTTCAATTTCCAAAAAGGAGCTTGTCAAGTTCAGTGCGCTTACGCTGTCAAACTTTTTCTAAAATTTTAGCTGCCCCGGCAACCTTTTCTTCAAGTTCGGCTATAGCCTTCTCATCAAGAGAATAGATTTTTCTTTCCTCATCTATAAAGCCTCTGCTCTACCTGTCTCATACAGGTTTCTTGCATTTTTACAATCTTCTTCATATTCTCGGAGCTGGGGACATTCACATCTATAATACTTTTTGAGGTCTAAGTGGCGTAAGCTGTCTCCAATCCTTAAATATCATATTTTTAAAAGTTTTCCTTCTCCGCCTTTTCTTTCTCCTCATAGTAATGGTTTTCTGAAAACCTCGGTACTGTTAAAAATACACTGCTCATAATCCGTACCTGGTGCATAACTTCCGAGCGGAAAGGCACATGCGGTATTAATCATATAAATTCTGTCTGTTAAATCACTTGAATTAACCTCACAATTTGCGTCTATTTGTGTATAACTGTTTGCTGCATTTTGTATTTCCGCCGATACGGTAGGTGCGGAAATATGCTTTAATGTATCCCAGGCTTGATACTTGCGTAAGTCCGGTATCAAACGGGAAAAAGAACTTGTGACTTACTTGCCAGATCTGTAATATAATCATTGTATATATTATTTGAAAGTACCGTGGTATTGGTGGTTCCATACTTATCGGCAAGGAAATCCGTTATATTTTTATTGGCAAAACCTTCAAAAGCAGTACCTATGAAGAAGTCTGCAATAAGCTTTGATATTTTATTCTCATTCTCATCTATCCACTTATCCGTATTGTCAAAGAACATATTTAAGAAACTTCCAAACATCTTATCAAAATTAAGAGCCTTGATTGCACTGTTCATTGCAGGTTTTTAAACTCATTGATAGTCATCATAGGTACATAGAAACTGTCACTGTTATCAAGGTGATCCATACTCTCAAGGTAGTTTGAATTCAGCTCGAAGGTTGAACTTAAATTCTCCATAACCCTTTTTAAATATTGCAAAAGAACTTATCGTTTTCTTCCCTAATCTGTCTTTTGCAGGGTATCCAAAAGATTGGCTATTCTTTTATAGACCTCAATGCTGTATTTTGCACTTGCATAATTCATCATATCGGTTTCATAGTCATCAAATCTTTTTATCATTGTCGAACATTTTTCCTTTTACTTCTGTCAAGGAAGGTGTCTTCAGACTCTTTATAATAAGCTCTCAAATCTTCTAATTGCTTTTGCTCTCTTGTAAGCTTTTTGCTCATTTTCAACGATTAAACTTGATATTATATTATTAAGATTAAATTCTGAGCCCTCAAAAGCATTTGATATGCGAATCCCGGGTCCCTTAGGTGCCACCCTGTCTCCATCTCCACATATAAACCTTTTTAAGTGCTCTCTTTATTTTTCTATCAAAGAGGCATCATTTCCTTAATAAGGCTCTCCACTTAAAGTGTAAGTGCTCCTATCTTAGTATCTTCCTGTGCCGCATACCAGTTTATAAAAGGTCCATTATTATCCGGAAGCAGATCCTGATAGGCACCGTCATAGCTTCCAAATTGGGTATTGGCAGCCTCTGAGGTAATATCAGCAAAGAGTTTTTCATAAATATTGGCTACGGAATCTGCTGAAAGGTGCAATGTATCTATAGCAAGCTGCTTGATATCATTTTTCATTGGGCTTGATATTCTTTGTATTCTCTGTAAATTCTTTAAATAAATGTGAGGCAAGGTAGGTATTGATCTCCGTAAGCAGCAAAGTTGCACAGGCAGCTCCGAGGGTACAATATCTTAAGTTCGTACCTCTAAGTACTGAGCTTGATGCCACTCCCACCTTTGCCGTAAAGTTGGAAAGTTGAGACATAATACCGAATTTATCCTGGTCGGCAGGTTGGATCAAAAAGTCCATAATATACTCCGTTACCACACTTTGTGCATATTTATAAGGATTTTTAATCGCATCGCTTGAGGTATTGGTTGCACTTATAAGGTGGCACATGTCAACCGGATCCTGATCCCAAGCCACACTTTTTCCGCTGGCATATTCCTGATAAAATCTTCCACCGTTATGATCAAAATTCATACAATAATCTATTTCCTGTAAGGCTGCGTAACCGTTTCTTTTAATCAAGGAAGCAGTCAGAGAGTCTATTTGACTTTGTTAAATTTACATCAGGTAAAAATACATAACCGAAAGAAGTAAACTTACCTATGGCAGGATCGCTTGCAAGACTTCTTACAAGATAGCACACATCAAGAAAAGCACCCGAACCGGTACCGCCTCCTATTCCCGAAATAATGTGTATATTAAGCTGTGGTGAACCCAGTCCCTCCTTTGCAGCCTTTATCTTACTTTTCAGTTTTTCCAGGAATAATGCACTCTTATCCATAAGCATCATTCTTCCAACCTGCCTTATAGCACCGGCTCCGTTGAGTCCGAGGTCGGCTACGGGTATGTCTGAGCTCTGAGCCACTAAGATCATATCTTGCATCAATTGCCATCTTATTTGACAATGTTCCCTTGATATCATTCATAGATATACTGAAAAAATTGGTAACTCCTATTATATCCTTGGATCTTATATCCGTATCAACACCTAAAAACTGTATGTGATCATATGTAGGTATCGGTGCTGTGGAATCATCGGGTTTTAATCTTTTATTGATCTCCGTTTTTAATGTAGCAAGGCAATCCACCCCGGTACCGCCAAGTCCTATAAACACTGTAGCTATGTTTTTAGCCTGATTTGCCTGCTGTGCTACTGAAAAAGATTCCTCCGTGGCACTTAATAACAATCTATTGTATCCATTTTCAACTCTCCTTTTAATTTTACTTTAGCCTATTTTCTGGCTCTTCTTGAATTTTTCTTTCTTTAAGTCTTGATTGATATTCAACCGTTATAATATCCGCACTTTCTTTTATTAGGCTTTACATTTACAGGTATATTGTTAGAAATTTTAGCCTCTTTGTAAGTTTACCATTACAATAAAATTCTTTGGAAGAACACATAAATATATACGGTTTTTCCGCTTGCCTCAAAATATGTTTTTAGTATCAAAGCCTATATTATGCACTCGAAACCTGCTCAGAGGAGTCTCGCCGGTTTTTGGTTATAGTTTGTTCCTTCTTATCTCCTCCCTTTTCGGATTTAACTGCATAGGTCCTCCAAAAGGCGTACCCCAGATTTTTATAAGCAGCAAGTCCCATAACAGCAAGTATTATAAATCCTATTATAAGCACTACTATTGCCGTTACCACTCCTACATTGATACTTTTTGATCACTATGCTTATATTACAGGATAAACCCTGCTGTCAGTAGCCTTTATATCAAAATCGCCTCTGCTTAAGCTGTAATGATAAAGTTTTAATACAAAAGTTATCATCTAAACTGTAGTCCTTACCCTCTATAAAATGAACTTGAGGGCTACCATATAGTGCAGTTTTTGATCTTCCGCATCCTTAGCCAAACCCTTAAGGTCGAAAGTAATACTATTGTCTTTAAACGGTATTATATATACCGTCTTTTTATCTTTTCACTCACCGGCACCGGAGGAGTATTGTTCTTTCTTCTTCTGTAAGTGCCTTGTCCGACACCTCTATAGGTCCCAGACTTTCAGAAGTTTTATCTAAACTGTTACCTGTAACATTTACTTTTGCAAAATAAACTCCGTTAGCCAGGTTTTGACCTCAGTTCAAAGTGATCGCCTGTTATGCTCATGGGAAATGTATCAATTTCCGCTCCGTAAGCATCCGACAGTATAAGTTTTGCCTCATACCCTCCTATATTGGAGCTGTCAGCCTTTATATCTCCGGCAGATAAATAAGCCTCAAACTTTATACTGTCCTTTGATTGGTTATATTACCTGTTGCCTCAGTTTTAAGTTCCACCTTCAAATTAGTATTGTATACCATATTTATTTTTATATGGTTTCCGGCTGTCCCCTTAGTTACAAGATTCCACCTCCGGCAGATACTTCCGTACTTTTTATCATGGTAAAGGTATTATACTCCATAGGGCTTACTTCCTTTTTCTGCCCGCTACCGTCATACAGTTCAACTTCAGATATCTTACCGTAAATTATTATATTTATTTCCTCAACTCCAAGACCCGGAACATTGAATTTTAGTTTCAAGCACGCTGTCATCAAAAGCGGCATCTAAAAAGCTGGGTGGTTGAAGTACCGTATATTAAATTATAAAAAAGAGTTAAATACTTCCTGTAAGTCATTTTGCGGCAGTTACCTCTCTAAATTCACCTCCGGTAGCTACGGGAGATCTGCTCCATCTCACTCACATCCGCTTTCTTATTGGCATTAAGGCAAAACACTGTATATGGCTATATTTTTCTCTCGGGCAGTCTGTATAGCATCCGCCTTCATATTAAGTGAATTTTCCAAATCCTTCTTATCTTTAAGATCTGTATTGCCGTCACTTAAAAAAAGTATTATAGACGGAAGGTTCTTATCCCCTGCTGTATCAAGCATATCTACCGCTTTTTGCAATGCCTCTCCGATATTGGTATCCCCATTGGCAGGGGTGTTCTTCAAAGTGTCCGTTATTTTCTGCTTTGCCTCGAAGTATCGATCTTGGTTAATTCCTCAGTTGCATTGATATTATCCGCAAATGACACCGCCCCAAGTAAGTTGCCCTCGCTCAGCAAGAAGGTTTGTAAATTGATTTATAGCCCTCAAATCTCAAACCTTCAGGATCTGTACTATGCACAGAGCCGCTCGCATCGGATACTATGACTACATTAAATCTGTTATTTGCAGTATCTTCCTCAGCCCTGTTGTACCAAAAGTCCTGCTTGTAATATCCCCAGTACAAGCGATAAAGCAAGACTCAGCATTCGCAAAATTTTCTGTTTTTCTCCATAGCCTCCCCTTTCTCAAGTTTGCATATTTTCACCCTAATACATTTTTATATGTAAGCTCAAGTTCCTTTAAAGTATTATTCTTAATTTCACATTTTATTTCCTTCCCATTCTATCATATATAATTGATTTATTGTACTATTGTTAAGTAAATATTATCATTTTATTAAATTTAAAGTTATGCTTCAGGCAGCTTATTTATCTTCGTCAAAAACTGAGTATGTAAATTTATTTATAAAACGAACGAAGATGAATGTCGGTGGCAGCCCTGTCAGATATAACATATATAATATAAGACTTAAAGCAAGTTTTCATTTGTATATTACATAGGATATCTAAACTACCTGAACTGTAACTACTAAAGAGAACTGAACTTTTGATTTGTTGTTTCCGGTTTTAATTAAATATCAATGATACATTGCTACCTGAACTGTAACAATTAAAATGAGAAATAATAGAGATAAAGTTTTATTTCAAACTTCATCTCTATTATTTACTTTTTCATATTTACTTAGCTGTCAGTGCTGCCATGGTTATGTAATTATACGGCTTATTAAAATGTGGTAAGAAGAAAATATCGGTAAGTGCAAGTTTATCTATAGTTACCTTCTCCTGTATAGCCAATGAGAAGAGATGTATAGCCATGGATACATCATGTTCGCTTGCTATCTGAGCTCCCACGATCACACGAGTCTTTGCGTCATAAACTATCTTTATAGTTACCTTTTTATTGTCATTTTCCATAAATTCAGGCTTTTGCAAGTCCTCAAAAACTGTAGTCTTTACATCCATACCCATAGCCTTGGCTCTTGCCTCGCTAAGTCCTGTAGACACCATCTTAAGCTCGTATATGCTTATACCGTTGGAGCCTTGAACTCCTATGCTTTTAAGTGAGGTCCCGCACATATTGTGTGCTGCCACCACACCGCTTCTTACCGCATTGGTTGCAAGTGCTATATACTGTCTTTCACAGGTTGCATTGTCATAGACCGTTGCACAGTCTCCGATAGCATATACATTCTTTGCACTGGTCTCTTGATGTCTGTCTACCAATATCGCTCCGTTTTTAAAAGTTTCCACATCTTTTATCATAGAGGTGTTAGGTCTGAAACCTATGCAAAGTATTACCATATCGGCTTCATATCTGTTCTTGTCGGTAATTATTGCTTTTACCTTACCGTCCGTACCTTCTATTTCTTTTACCATTTCTCCATAGCACTGTTTTATGCCGTGCTTTGCAAGGTTTTCCTTCATCATATCGGCAAATTCCAAATCATAGTAACTTCCGAGGCAAACCGGTGCAACATCTATTATAGTAACTTCTCTACCGCATCTTTCAAAAGGCTTCGGCAAGCTCTACTCCTATATATCCGGCACCTACTACAGCCACCTTCTTGATGTTTGAATTTTCAAGTTTTTCTATTACTTCTTTGGCATTTTGGTAAAGCTTAACTAATTGAACATTTTGAAGATCAACACCCGGAACTTGAGGTATTATAGGTCTTGAACCTGTAGCAAGTACTACTTTATCAAATCTGTCTTCAAACTCTTCTCCGGTTTTCAAGTTCTTCACTCTTACCTTTTTATTTACATGGTCTACATTACACTTCCCTCATGCTCCATGTATACTTTGGCACCCTTTTTAGTGAGAGTTTCCGCATTTGAATAAAAAAGTCCGTCTCCGCCGCTTATTTGCTTTCCTATCCATAAAGCCATACCGCAGCCGAGGAATGATATATTGCTATTCTTATCATATACCACTACCTCGTTCTGATTCGGATAGTTGTCTAAAAATAGTATTAATGCAGGCTGTTCCTGCGTGATTTGCACCTACTACTATTATCTTACTCATATGTACTCCTTTATTATTTTTATTTTAAAATCTTTGTTATTATATTATCATAATAGCGTAAAAATCGGAGTTTTTCAAGATATTTATTATAGTAATTATTATTAAAATTGATATTAATTTTTGTTTAAATGTTACAGTTTAAGTAAATCAGCCTTTGCCTACAGCCGTCTGCACTTTGCTGACTGTATTTCAGCTTTGTTTTTACGGATTAAATACTAAAACTTTTCAACAGCATTAAGATGTGATAAATATTGAGAATTAAATATTTCAGTCAATAAAAAGGCATAAATGCAATTATTTACTATAATGTAAGCACAAAACAAAAACATTATTTTATTAACTTAAGCATTGAAGTTTCAATTTACTTTACTGACCAAATTGTCGGCGTGGGAAGTTTGAGTTAAATACCTTTAATATAGGCAGCGGAAGTAGGATTATTATACTGAATTGATATAGACAGGTCTTATATTTGTTCTGTAAATAAAAAGAGCCCCCTAAGGAGATAACTGCCGGCAAGAGCGCTTGTCCTCTCACCGGCAGCGGAGTCGAAACTCCATATCACCCATATAAAACAAGAACTGTCTTATAGGGAAGATTTTTGAAACCCATACCTAGTGAGATTCCAATTTTTTAAATATCCTATCGTCAAGAGGAGACCCTTTAACAGGCTGACAATATTTATTCATCTTCCATAGCTCGTAGAATATGAATTATTTGCTTGGCAATAGACCTGACTTGTATATAAATATACTTCACAGTGGCGTTACCGTGCGAGAATTACACTCGCTTCCCTTTTAATTCTTAGCGTATACCAAGAAACCAAGCAAAAATCTTGTATTAATGATATCACACAATTAAGACTTTTTCAAGGGGTATTTTACTTTTTCATAAATGATGTATAAGCCATATATGATAAAGTCCTATTATACCCCAAATAAAAATGTCCTGTTTATGGTAGAATAATGTTTTACAGATTCTATCAGACAGGAGGAGTTGACTTATCAGAAAGGTAGTTTTATCAATGAATGAACAAAAGAAGTATGAGGTCATCAAAAGCCTAGCAGACCACCCGGAAACTGCTAACAAGGACAGAGCAGCTCTTATTCTGGGTTGTACCAAGAGACATATAAATCGTATGCTACAGGGATATAGCAGAAGTGGCAAGGATTTTTTTATTCATGGTAATAGAGGCAAAAAACCGGCTACCACAATCTCTATAGAGATTCGCCAAAAAGTCATAGACCTATACAGAAATAAATACTTTGAGGCAAACTTTGAACACTATACAGAGCTTCTCAAAAAGAATGAAGATATAAGCATTTCTGCTTCTTCTGTCATGAGTATTTTGGAGTCTGAATACATCCTCTCTCCCAAAGCTACCAAAGCAAAGCGTAGACGAATTAAGCAAAAGCTCAAAGAACAAAAGAAAGCGGCAAAGACACAAAAAGAACTATCATCTATACAGTCCAACCTGGTGTCAGTTGAGAATGCTCACAGTCGTCGTCCCAGGTGTGCTTATTTTGGCGAATTGCAGCAAATGGATGCGACACCTTATGAGTGGGTACATGGGCAGGTATGGCATCTGCATTTGTCTATTGATGATGCCTCCGGTATTGTCACAGGTGCTTGGTTCGATACTCAAGAGACGCTCAACGGTTACTACCATGTACTTGAGCAGATCCTTACTGATTATGGTATACCTTATAAGTTTCTTACTGATAAACGATCTGTATTTACTTACAAGAAAAAAGATGTCTTGTCTGATGACAAAGACACCTATACACAGTTCGCTTATGCCTGCAAACAGCTTGGAATAGAGCTTGAATCAAGCAGTATACCGCAAGCCAAAGGACGCATAGAACGATTAAATCAGACTTTACAGTCACGCCTGCCTATTGAGCTGAGGCTCGCAGGCGTAACCGATATCAATAAAGCCAATGAATTCCTTCACTCCTACATAAAAGAATTCAATGAGAAGTTCGCACTTCCACTTTATGGTATCAAATCTGTCTTTGAAATGCAACCGTCTAAAGAAAAAATAAACCTTACTCTGGCAGTTTTGACTGAGAGAACTGTTGACTGCGGACATGCAATTCAATTCGAGAAAAAGTTTTATAAGATGATAGATTATAAAGAAGTGCAGATCCATTATCGAAAGGGTACCAAAGTTATGCTTATCAAGGCATTAGATAGGTCTATGTTTGCGTGTGTTAATGACAAAGATATTTATGCACTGGAGGAGATACCGACTCATGAGCATAAATCTAAGGACTTGGATGCTGATTATAAACCACCAAAACCCAAAAAGACTTACATTCCGGCTATGAATCACCCTTGGAGGAGAAGTGCATTTAATAAATTTGCACACTCACAGCCACACAGAATTGAAGAAGATTTAGAAAGTGCATAAAAAAAGCCCCTTGTTTTGGGGCTTATAAATTAATTTTTCTGGGACATATTCATTTATGCTTGACAGGGGTATTTTACTTTTTCATAAATGATGGTTTATCTATCACATAAACCGTTACAAACATATCTTGCCTTGGACACGCTCTCGCTAACTTCGCCTCGCAGCGGTACTTGCTTTCTCTCGCCCAACGGCTTGATAAAGCAAGTACCGGCGGTCTCAGATTATCCTTGGCAAGATAGTTTTAACGGTTTATGTGCCTAAGGTAGCGGCGGAGGGGAGAGGTAGGCACACTTTTATCTAACGCTACACCCCTCTATATTAACAAATGTTTTAAGATTTGAATAAAAGTCCTGCAACACATCCCTCCGCCTCCCCTTAGCAACATAAACAATAGCCATGTACCCAGTCCAACCTCTTATACAGCTATTTCTTGCGGAGTGTTTCTGTTACTATTGCTGCCTAATTGTTTATGTGTACTAACTCCCGACAAACCATTATAACAGTTTAAAATACGCTAAGAGTTTTTAATGATATTAATTACAAAACTAAAGACAACACCCTTGCCAAATATAAATTCAGCTAAAGTGTTGTCTCTAAGAGTTTTCATATATTCAGTTTACTTTACATTTATAAATATGCTCAGCTTTTTTTGCAACTAATCCACTCTATTTCTTCACAAAAATAAACTTTATAAAACCTGCATAGGGGTATATACAAGTAATGCAACTGCCACAACCGTTTCAACAATCACCAAATAATTGATAAACGGCAATGCCATTTCCTGCTTTGCGGCAAAAGCCATAGTTTGCTTTGCAGCTATAGCACTTATGACGAATGGGAAGGTAAATGATGCAAAGCTCGGATAAAACTGGAATTTAAGGCACTTTTATCGCCTGCACCAACGCAAATACATATATACCTGTGGCAACTATAAGCATACCTACAACAAAACTTATTGACTTTGGAGTAACTGATTGTATATAACCTGCTATACAAAGGCTTAGGGGTGCGGTATAGATACAAATCAGAGGCTTAACCGGCTCGGGTATTTGAGCAAATTTCTACATGCCTTATGCTTACCATAATAAACAGTAAAACAAAGGTAATAAAACCGAACCAGAATGCAAAGTTTCCAAAAGTTGTCATTTCAAAAGCCGGTGCCGTTACTCGATGCGGTTACTATTCCTACATAAACTATATAATAACTTGCAAATACCTTTAGTCATATCAAGTTTTATTATAAACTTAAAGGTAAAATAAATTATAAGTATAATATGCAGAAAAACCGCAACTGCCCATACGAAGAAGGCAGCCTGCCCTATATATGGCTTTATATAGGTTGGCAATATCATCAAAGCCATTGATAAAGTACCCATAACACTTGCCGATACAGGATTCTTCATCTCCTCAGCCATCATAGCCGGAAACATAAGCAGTTTCAGTAATACCAAAACAAGTAAAAATGCCGCTAAAACTCCACATACATTTTTGCAATCTCAGAATAACTTTGCAAAAGATTCCCCAGTGCAGCTGTACCTAACATAAGCTCCGCATAGCGGAACCGGTACTTTTTTTATAAGCTCTTTCATACACCCTTACCTTTCTATGCCGCAAAAGGTTCCGGATCCGTATTGGTCAGTCCGCATTCCCTCACTATTATATCAGCTACCTTTCCTGCGCAAAGACCTGTATATCTTATACACTGCTCCTTATGCTCACCCTTGCCCATGTCAAATTCTCTTGTAAGAATTCTACAACACACAGACTTCTTACCGTTATTGTTCTTAAACCAATCATGAAGCTCATGTGTAAGCTCCATACACTTTACAACATTCGGATCTTTAGGTCCTTTTTGTTCTGTACGACCAAAAAGCATTCCAAGTGCCAGTATACTGCCATTTACGGCTCCTGCACATACAGCCCGAGCGACCTGCGCCTACGGACATACCTGATGCCATAGCAATAACTTCATCTGCCACATCAAGTTCAAAATTCTTCTTAATTGCCGCCATTATAGCCTCGCAGCAAAAGTATCCGCCTCTGTAGAATTCTTCGGCATCTTTTTGTACCTGTCTTACACTTACTTCTTCCTTTAGTTTCATTCTTGCTAACAACATATCTTTTTCTCCTCTTAATTACAAAAATTACTTTAGTTAACATTTGTTTATATATATATCATATTAAAGGAATCTATTCAATATTTTAAGAATAAAAAAATAACTATTACTATCAAAATATATAAAAAGAGCTGTAGTTTTAAGAAAAAGTATAAAAATATGATAATTATCATCTTATACTATTTTTTCTTTAAAACAACAACTCTTTTATTCTTAATCTTACTTAGTATATAACTTACGAAAACAAGCTGGTTAACTTTGGTATTTTTACTATATAAGCACTAAAACAACCGGCACCCGAATTTGTTGTACGCAAAATCTACATATGTGGTATATACGAATAATATAAGTACTTATTTCAAATTATACTTTGTTGCACCCCTACAAATTTGAGTCATAAACAAACAGCGCAACAGACTAAACTTGCAAACTTAGTATTTTAATTGATAAGCAAAATCAGCTAATTAGTAAAAAGTTATTCCGGCTATAACATTTCCCTCATCAATTCTTCCTTTCTCTTGCCGCTTAAATATATAGGTGCTATATCAAATACTGTCTTACAGCCGCTTACGCCCTCTTTGCTAAGTCTCATATGCAGCCTTGCATAGGGCTACAAGTACGGAAGAGGTAAACTCAGGGGTTTGAATCAAGTTTTAACTTATATTCTATTACATTATTATCCGCACTCTCCCAACCGGTTTTACCGCTTGTGATTACAAAACCTCCGTGAGGTATGCCGCTATGATTTTTCTTAAGCTCTTCCATAGAAATAAAATGCACAGTGGTATCATAATCGGCAAAGTAATTCGGCATATTTTTTATTTCCGCCTCAATCCTTTTCCTTATCAGCCCCTCTTTAGCCACCACAAAACATTCTCTTGTATGCTTTTGTCTTGTACTTAGCTTAGGATTACTTCCTGAACGCACTGCCTCTAAGGCTTCCTCCACAGGTACCGTATATTGTTTTGCATCCTCCACACCCTCTATTCTTCTTATGGCATCGGAATGCCCTTGGCTTACACCCCTGCCCCAAAATGTATAGGTCTCGCTCTCAGGAAGTATTGACTGTGCATAAAGTCTGTTAAGCGAAAACATACCTGGATCCCAACCTACGGATATTATTGCGATATGCTTTGCTTTTCACTTGCTACCTTATCCACCTTAGCAAAATGCTCAGGTATATTGGCATGAGTGTCAAAGCTGTCTATTACATTAAAATTTTTAGCAAATTCCTTTGTTTGTTCAGGCAGGTCGGTTGCACTTCCTCCACATAAAAATCATTACATCTATTTCGTCTTTATGCTCCAAGGCTTTATCTACAGAGTACACTTTGGCAGTTTCTGTCAGCAGTTTTATACTTTCAGAATCTCTTCTGGTAAATACCGCCTTTAATTCCATATCCTTATTCTGTTTTATAGCACACTCTACTCCCTTTGCAAGGTTTCCGTAACCTACTATACCTATTCTTATGCTCATATGATCTCCTTTGCAATAATATGTGTTACAGTTCAGTCAGTTGGATATACATGTATATCTATCAGGCTACTGCCGGAATTTATCTTCATCTAATTTATAGATAAAAATCAAACTTTTTCAGTTTTTGACGAAGATAAATGAGCTGCCCGAACTGTAACTAATATGTAAATATCGAGTAGGGTATTTATCCCTCTCCCGCCTGCAAGGTGGTGTTTGATATAAGGAGTATTTTTCCTTTCGCCACCCCTGTAATACAAAAAAACACCGCTAGGCGATGTCTTACAACTGGGCTAGTTGGATTTGAACCAACGAATGCGGGAGTCAAAGTCCCGTGCCTTACCGCTTGGCTATAGCCCATTATATACTGTTATATCAAGGGTGGATGATGGGATTCGAACCCACGGCCTCCAGAGCCACAATCTGGCGCGATAACCAACTTCGCCACACCCACCATAAATATTTGCTAAGAGCTTATCAGGCACTGCCTTTAGTATACTTTATGCAAAAAGCAGGTGATGGGAATCGAACCCACGTATTCAGCTTGGAAGGCTGATGTTCTACCATTGAACTACACCTGCAAAACGAGCCTGAAGGGATTCGAACCCCTGACCCTCGGCTTAGAAGGCCGATGCTCTATCCTGCTGAGCTACAGACTCAAAAAAAATTACCAGTGATACTCACCGGTAAAAATCGGGGTGACAGGATTCGAACCTGCGACCCCCTGGTCCCAAACCAGGTACTCTAGCCAAACTGAGCCACACCCCGTATTTAACATTGCTGTCTCTTTAACACATGCTGTATTATAACCTATAGCGTCTTATGTGTCAAGAAAAAATTAAAATTTTTCGTATGCAAATCTTTCAGTTCCGTCTTCCACATAAACAATACCACATTTTTTGAAACCGTTTTTCTCTATAAGGTGCTGCATTACCTTATTATCCTCATGTAGTATCTATCCTAAGATGAGGTATTTGCTTCTCGCAAAAAGCCACTACCTTATCAATGATTTTAGGAATCTTACCGTCTGAAGTCACACGATGTATTACTCCGCACTCCGTATCCAAAAAGCCATGAACCTGTTATTTTTTTCGTAACTTTTATCTTTTGCCTATCATAAAGACAAAGACTGCGTGTATCACAGAGTCTTCACCGGATATAACGAATAATCTTTTACTTTCTATGTCTTCTTTTATAAGATCTGATTCAGGATAATTATCCTTCCACTGTGTTTTATTTCCGTTTGCCTTCATAAAACTTCTCTGCAGTTTCATAAATTTTTATTGATAATCGGCAAATCTTTTTCCTTCGCCAATTTAATACTATATTTCTTCCACGCTAAAACCTCCCGTGTATAGATTTTTCAATTATATATAAATATTTGTATTTTGTATACCTATTGGAGTAGACAAATAGCCACTGTTTATGTTGTTAATGGGATACGTAGGGGAGGTGGCAGCGACTTTATTCAAATCTAAAAACAGTCGTTCATATAGGAGATATGGTATACAATAAAAAGTCACACCTTTCCCTCCGCCGGTACCTTAGGCACATAAACCGTAATTTACATTTTTATAAGTTCGGAATAAAAAGTTGCTTCTACACCTCCCTTTCCCTTCCCCTTGACAACATAAACAATTATAAATATATCTCTACACCACTAACCTTTTGTAACAGTAGTGGGGAGATAAAAACCCGTATAATTCTAATCTTTTAGCGGTTAACCCTTTGATAGCGAGGCACAAATTCACAGACGAGGACTGTTCGAGTGAAGCCTCGCCACGGAGCAGGCGAGCACACGAGTTCCAGTCTGTGAATTTGTCGAAGCTTTGAGAAAGGGTTGCTGGTATGATTGAATTATACGGAGTTTTTATGAGCATAACTGTTTATGTTGCCAACTCCTACAAATCATTAGAATAACAGCACTATGATAAACTGATCATCCATATGCGTTTCTTAAAATAATAAGTGATACAATAAGTCTGAATATTTCTTCTGTGGTAAGTAATGTATATACGCCTACAATTCCCCACTTAAACACATATGCTGCAAGCAGACAAAGAGGAATTTCCTATACACCATGTTCCTACAATGTCGATAAGCATTATAATTTTTGTATTGCCTCCGCTTCTTATAATGCCTCCTCCAAGAATCATGTTTTCAACCTTGACCGGAGCATATAAGGCAAATATAACAAGAAGAATTTTTCCAAGCTCTTTTACATTATGATCCACCCGGTACAATCCGGTATAGGCTCCTGCCGAAAAGATAAGCATTGTCGATACAAAGACCGCACCTATTAAACCCGCAATCATAATTTTCCGGGATTCCCTATATGCATCCTCATACTCTTTCCTTCCGAGCCTCTTACCGACCATAACGCCGGCTGCAGCCGACAAACCGCTTAAAGCACCCACAATAAGCCCTTGAACCGGAGCTGCAAGCATATATGCCGCAAGGTTTTGCTGTATCAAGATGCCCATACACCCCGGATTCCACATTCTGCCCCTAGCTCAGAGAAACTCACTTACGAGAATAGGTATAAGCATTATAAAAATAATCCGGGATACTTATTCTTTTTAAAATGCAAGGACAATATCGGCTTATCTCCCATCTTTTTAATGCAAATAATAAATCCGATAACGATAAATACCAGATTAAATAACTGAGAGACAAGGGCTGCAATTGCTGCACCTTTTTATTCCCATAGCAGGAAACCCTGCTTTTCCAAATATAAGTTATAATTAAGTCCTGTATTTACAGCCACAGCCGATAGACTTGCCAAAAACGATATGACTGCGTATGCTCCTTTACAGCGCAGCCATGTGGATAAAATTATACTGATTGCCATCGGAATGTGTAAAATGCTATAATACGAAAATACACAGTACCCGTATTTATAATATCCGCATCCTTTGTATACAGTCCAAGAATATGTGCCGGGAAAATTCCTGATGCCAACAAAAACAATGCAGATATTATTACTGCAGCGATCAGGCTTACATCAAAGCTGCTCCATGCTTCTTTCATATCCTTTGCTCCGATAAACTGTGCTGTTAATATCCCTGCAACAGTGCCTACAGTACCGGTTAGCACTAGAAAAATCAAAGAAAAATTACCGCACAGTCCGACTGCCGATATATTTATTTCTCCAAGCTGACCGATCATTATCTGGTCAATAATTGAAAATGATGCCTGTAACATGCTCTGCAATGTAACAGGAACAGCTATTTTACATAAGGATTTAACAAACTCTGACATTATAATTTCCTTGTACTTTCTCTTTTTATAAGTTTTACCGGAAGAACTACTCTTGTACCGAAGTCCCTTCCTTCACGCATACCTTCAATACATTCAATTGCGGTCTTTGCCCTTAAATCTGCGTCCTGATGAATCGTAGTCAATGCCGGAATGCTTTCCCTAGCTTGCCATACTGTCATCCATCCCAATCATTTGCAAATCTTTCGGAATCTGCACACCCTTCCCCTGTAAAAATTGCATAAAATCCAGTGCATAATAATCGGATACTGCAAAAACTCCGGTAATACCAAGCATTGAAAGTTCCAAAAACTTGTCCCTATAAAATTGCACTCTTTCTTTTTTTGTATTCGGTATTTGCCAAATTACAGTTTCCCCCGGAGCAAAGGCTTTGCAAAATCCGTCAATACGCTCCTTGTCCATACATATATAATTATCTGAAATACATAATGCCTTTTTATGTCCCAGCTTCTTAAAATATTCCCCTCAGCCTTATAACCTCCGTCATAATGATCAATCACAAGATTAACAAATTTTGAACTTTTATCAAAATAGCCGTCATATACAACAAAGGATATCCTCATTTGATTTCGCAGTTTTTCATAATTTGCTTCACAAAATCCCATTAGGATCAGACCGTCCATATTCCACATTGAAGCAAACACTATGATTTCATTGATATCTGTCGTTGTTTTTATCATAAGGAAATATCCTTTTTTATTTACCTCGTGAGAAAGTGCATTTAATGATGACATCACAAATCCATCTTCTAAAACCCTGCCCTCATATTTAGGATGGTCATTGACTACTACTCCGATAATTCTCGAATTATTTCTTGCAAGCAAAATTCCTGCCATATTGGGAATATATCCGGTCTTTTCAAGTTCCTGCTGAACCCTTTTTACCGTTTCATCCGAAATTTTTCCGGTTTTTACCGTGGATCACATTTGAAACCGTCGCTGTACTAAGACCCAGCGCATCTGCAACATCAACGATCCTAACTCTGCTTTGTGACATATTATTCCTTCTTTTCCTATTATTCTGAGCAGGAAGTATAAATCCTCCTCTCAACGAACCCATTGTACATTAGGAATATAGCTTTTACAACGGTTAAACGCATAACCCGTTACAAAATTCATGTCTTATTTTTATAAGTTTTACTAAATTAATAAAAATAATCTATTATATCAAAAATAGAGCGTTGCTCATAAATAATCATTTATCTGTTTGCAACGCCCCTTTTATACATTTACCTATCCTCTTTTATACTCCTCTTAAATGCCCTTAAAAAGTATTTTTATAAACCACCGGATAGACACTCTCATCTGTAGCAATATTCATTTACATAACGCTAAAGTTATTTCAACTCTTACATAGAAGTGCTTTGATTTGTTCTCTTGTAAGAACAAAGCTCTTACCTACAATAAAAAGGCTGTACTACAGCTTAGTGTAATACAGCCTTTTTCGGCTTACAGCCATCTATTATTGCAAAGCACTTCGGTCACTTAAGGTAATTTCTATTTCTTTTTCTTCATATTCACTATCCTTAAGCCTTTGTACTGTTAGTTTTACCTTTTTCTCCACTTTTTATAATAAGAAAGTATGTCTTTAAAAGCTCCTCCATATTCCTCACAGATTGTGAGTCAACCTTGGTAATAATATCCTTTTCTCTTAAGTCTGAGTCGGCCGCTAAACTGTTTTCAACTATTTTGTATACATATATGCCTCTTGGCATATCATAGGCCTGTGCTACATCCTCACCTATATTCTTTCCCTGTATTCCAAGATAGCTTGATTGTTTTCATCCACCTTATCACTTCTGGTCTCTTTACTTGAAAGCTCGGATATTATATCCTTTACCTTGGATATCGGTATGGCATAACCCATACCTTCTACTTCGGTTGATGCGTATTTTGCGGTATTGATTCCTATTACCTCCCCACTCATATTAAGTAAGGCACCGCCTGAGTTACCCGGATTTATAGCCGCATCTGTTTGCAATAAGTTCTTTATAGAAGAATCCTTAGTTGTCACCTCTCTGTCTATTGCACTTACATAACCTACAGTAACAGACTGTCCGTAGCCAAGGGCATGTACCTATAGCCTACCACTCCCCTGTCCTACCTTAAGCTCGTCAGAGTCTCCCATACGTGCTACTGCTATTTTCTAAGGTCTCAGACTTTTATATCTTCAAGCTTAACCGCTATTATAGCTATGTCATTTTTCAGAATCTCTGCCTTTTACGCTCGCCTTAACCTCTTCATTATCTATAAATACCACACTTAAGTCCTTGGTATCCTCTACAACATGGTTGTTGGTTACAACCAGAAGTTCCGTATCATTCTTACCTATTATTATACCTGAACCGCTTGAAGGTGTATCGTAAGTCTGTCCCTCTCAAACCATGAGTAAGTCTCTACCGAAGTTGTACCCTTAACTGCCACTACCGAAGGCATGGCAGACTCGTACTAGGAGAAAACATCCGCAAGTGCAGATGATGAATTATTGGCTGTAGTTACTGCGGTACTTGCCTCCTTAAGCTCCACTGCTTACTTCGGAACCTTTTTGCTTAATTCTGTGCTTTCTTCCTCGGTCTCCATTAAACTTGTAGCCAGATTATTAACTCGAACATGGTACCGCCCGCTATCGTTCCAAATAAGGGCTGCCGCACTTATTCCTACTATTCTCTTGAAGGTGGAACCTTTTTACGGGATTTTACAGTCTCTTGTTTCGCTGCCTCTATTTGTCTTTTGTAGCTGCTTCTTGAGTATCGGTATGTGCTATGCTGCTTTGCTGTGCATAGCTGCTGTCATGACTCACACTTTCTGCTCTATCCTGCTGCATATAGCTGCCGTCATGACTCACATTTTCTGCTCTATCTTGCTGCATATAACTGCCGTCATGACTTACATTTTCTGCCCTATCCTGCTGCATATAGCTGCCGTCATAGTCCGCTTTTTCAAATTGAGTTTCTGTATAATTTGCAGATTTGCCTGCTAAGCTGCTATCTTCATAACTTTCAACACTGTTACCGGAAATATGGCTATCATCACTGTATGTAGCATCCGTGCTCTGTGCAAAATATTCAAAATCGGTATCGGTATTGTGTGTAAGGGATGTATTTTGTATACCGTTGTCATTGTCCGGTGTCAAACCTGCACTGCTTTTGTATAGACTCCTGTCTGAAGTCGCATAATTCGTACTCTCAAAGTTACTTATACCAAAGCCTGTCTCCTGTCTTACTTCTTCTGCATTTACTTCGTTATTCTTATTGTTTTCATTATTATCATTATCAAGTCCATGTAAATTATCTACTGACATAGTACGTCCTCTATATTCACATATTCTATATTTATAATTTATTAAAAAGCTGTAGTATTATCATTATAAAGCAGTGGCTTCTTAGCTTTCATGTCGCTAATTCTACCAATGCTTTTGTGTATAAAATGTGTATTATTAAGGTAGTATTTGTGTTTATGTAGTTTGTTTTCTACAGTAGGCAGATTAGCTCCCGGACCTTCCACTGCCGTGGTACTCGGTGCTGCTGTAGTACTTTGTGTACTTGATGCTGCCGTACTTGCCGCACTTGAGCTGTGTGTGCTTGATGACGTGCTTGATGCACTGAGCTTTTGTAGCACGATGCCGTGCTTGAGCCCGGTTTTTGAGCTGCTGCTTTCTTCACCCGAAGAGAGCTGCTTTGCTTTGAGCCTGACTCTGAAGAGCTTGACTTCGTACCCTGCCCTGATTCCGAGCTGTTCTTTGATGTTACATCCGTATCCGGCTCTTCATCCGATCCATATGGTTTCTCCGTTACTGTTGGTTTCATACTCTCTGCTTGCCTTTAGCTTTGAAGACTTACTTGAATTACTTGAATTGGAAGACTCTTCCGCCTCTTTACTGCTTTGAGTTTCGGCTTCGGTCTTCTTTGACTTTTCACCCTTTCGCTTGACTTTCCTCCGGGTAATTGCTTGTTTGATACTCTATTTCATTACTCAATTCCTTTACAGTCTTTGAAACTGTATAAACCTCGTCTCCGAACAGGAAGGTGTGCAGCTTGGATACATCAAAGTGTTAGGTACCACTATTGCTCCTTTGCTCCCTATATTCATTTCTTTTTCTATCCTCAGGGAAAGCCCATGGTATCTACTATCTTGTAGAGCCTATGTCTGATATTACGTCAAGTCCGTCCTGCCAGGTAAGGTTGGTAGCGACCATTGACATCATATTACCTACAAGATCGTTAAGTGTTTTAAGGTCGGATTTCTTTGCCTTATCCAAAGCTAATTGTATAACTCTACGCTGTCTTGCGTTCTTTCATAGTCCGAGTCCATATAACGAAGTCTTGCATAAGCCACCGCCTGTATGCCGTCCAGATGATGCATACCCGGTTCCTTAAGCTGCACTGAACCTATATTGGTAGATTTTACCGTTTCGGTAATATAACTGTTTATATATCTGAACTCCGGCTTTGTAATCTCATCCACACCGCCCAGTATGATTGATTCCGGTGGCAACCGCCTTCCAGCTGAAGGTTATAGCTCGGTAATATTAAGATCCGGGTTCTTATTGATAGCCTTAAGTGCCTGTTCGGACCACCTATAGCATAAGCCTGATTTTATCTTATTAAACTTATCATATCCTGTATTTAAGTAACTGTCTCTGAAAAATACTTTTGCAAGTCTTACCTCAGAGGTTGCAAGGTCTATATTTTCGCAATTATTATAACATCGGAGTTATACCCTTTCCGACTCCCGAGTCTCTTGAGTCTACACCGAATATGGCTATAGTTCGGTAGCCTTCCATCTTTTTAATAGTTTCGACACTGATGTCGTTATTCTTAACTACTTTATTAACCTCTATCCTTTTGCACCTTATTCGGTTGTTTCGACACATAAGCGTAGGGAAAATAACTCTAAAGTAAGAACCTCGCTACTGCAAGTATGATCCACTTTACAACATTGGAAATTCCTTGCCTTTTTCCTCTTCTTGAGTCGTTTTTCGACTCTTTGGCTGTTCTCATTCGACTTCTTCCCGGTCTGTTTTATATCTTCTCTACCCATGTTTTCACCTTTCATTTGCAATTAATATGCATTTTTATTAATAAAACCTTTAAACACCGTTAAAAATAATATTTTTAAATCAAGACCTATAGTCCAGTTTTCTATGTAATACAGATCATATTCTATCCTTTTTCTATGGGTATCCCCTCTGTATCCGTTTGCTTGAGCCCCAACCCGTAGCCCCAGTCTTACCTGATGTTTTATCATGTATTGGGTATCTCCTCTTTGAACTTTTCTACATAATAAGGTCTTTCCGGGTCTTGGACCGATAAGACTCATATCCCCTAAGTATATTAAAAACTGCGGAGTTTCATCTATACTGGTTTTTCTTATAAACTTACCTATAGCGGTAACTCTCGGGTCATGCGGCGTAGTCCAAGCCACCTTTTCAGCCTGCGGTGCCTGAAGTTTCATAGAGCGAAACTTATACATCTTAAAAAGCTCTGTTGTGCAGCCCACTCTTTCCTGTAGAATATAATAGGTCCTTTACTGGTAGCTTTTTATTAGTACCGCTACTATAAGCATAATAGGTGAAAAGACAATTATTCCGAGTAAAGCTCCTATTATATCCACAAGCCTTTTTATAAATGCATTATAAAGTCTTGTAAGCGGTACATATCTTATATTGATAACTGCCAGCCCGTCCAGATCCTCTATATGAGGTATCGTAGGTATAATATGATTATAATCGGGTATAAACTTGGTGTGAACTCCCGACTTCTCACAACTTTTTACCAGGGACTCAAGGCGGTTGTAATTATTTATACTTAATGTTATAGCTATCTCATCGAGTACATTCATTGCAAGAATATCTTCAAGATTATCAAGAGTACCTATTACGTGATTCCTTATATAGCAAACCCTCTTTCCTTGGTATCGTCAAGTATGCCTCTTATGTTATACCCGAATTGCGGATTGGCAAGTACTCTGTCTATGTAACTTTCTGTAGCCCTACTGTAACCGAGAAGTATCATGTGCTTTTGATTATAACCTACGGCTCTCATATTTCTTAGAGCACATCTGATAATAAAGCGTTCCAGACTCTCTATTATAATAGTATGGCAATAAAAATAAATACCAACATTCTTGAAAAGTGATATAAATATTGATTTTTAGAACCGAAGAATAACAAAAGGGTAATAAGTAATACTCCTATGGTATTTGCCTTAAAAATATTTCCGACTTCGGTAGCTATACCCGATACTCGCTTAGGCATATAGTAGCGAACATATCGTATAATAACAAATAAAGAGGTGCTATTGCAATAAGTGCCGACATATATCCGCTCACGGAAAGCAGGGACGAACTTTTTCTTAGAGCCGAACATAATATACCATGCCAAAAACGTAACTGAGCACTATGGCTAAGGCATCCAGCAGCATTTGTATTCTGTTAAATTTTCTTTGATTAGACTTTATCATCTAAAACTCTCCATGATGATTATACATGATTTTAGTATTTTTATATTTACAATTTAATTAAAGTTAAAATGTATACACTGTACAAGTTTATTAATGCAATGTTGCAGTTCGGGCAGGTTGGATATACATTTATAATATACAAAATGAGCTTGCTTTCAGGTGTATATTATAAATGTATATTTATCGAGGCTGCTGCCTTATATTCATCTTCGTCTGATTACAAATTCGTATTACAAGCTTTATTAATTTGACGAAGATGAATTTTACTCACCAAACTGTAACCTGTCCTCAAACTATCGCAATCTGTCTATTCTTCTTTTTATAAAATGTAAGACAATTTAAAGCATATTTATAATAAGCTCAAATTCAATAATAATCAAAGGTACTTAGTTTCACTTTTTAAAAATCAACTCTTTTTGCATATAACTTGCAAAAGCCCTCTTTTATACCTTCTATATAGGCTTTCGAAACCCTTTTTAGCAAAGAATAAGAGTTTTATAAACATCCCTAAGGCTATTGGCAGGGCATTGATTATAAGCTGCAACAGCGGTTGGTTTTTATAATGCAGATAAATATTATTTCTTGCTGCAAGTTTTACCTTAAAGTCATTATACTTTGAGCCTGAGGTGGCACTGCCTATATGTATTACTTTAGCACTTGGCTCATACAGGTTCTTGTAGCCGTAAAGCCTTGCCCTGTAGCCCAAATCCACATCCTCAAGATAGGCAAAATGCGCCTCGTCAAATGCTCCCAACTCCTTAAGCAGGGCGGTATCATATATGGCAGCTCCTGCACAGGCTGCAAATACCTTCATCTTTTTTTCGTATCTTTTAATCGACTCTCCTACACCTATCTGGTAGGCAAAACCTATTATACAAAGCCCGTCTCCGGCATCATCTATACGTGTATTATCCTGTGCCTGTATCATCATAGGGCTTACGGAAAATACTTTTTCCTCGGTCTTGATTGCCTTAAGCAGATTTTCCACATAGTATTCATCCGCCTTGGTATCGTTATTAAGCAGTATGGTATAGGCGGTATCCACTTCTTTATACCGGCATTGACTCTCCGGCAAAACCGTAATTTTTATCCAAAACCAGTGTATCTATGTTATTTTCTTTAAGCCACTTGACACTTTCGTCAGCGGAGGCATTGTCCACCACTAAAATTCTAAAATCCTTAATACTTTGCTTTTTCAAGCAGTCTATACAGTCATATAAAAACTTAAGTCCGTTGTAATTGGGTATAAGGACTGTTACTTCCATAATTCTACCTTGAAAATATTACATATATTTTTCTATCCCCTCTATATGATATGGCTCTCCAATTCTTTCTTTTAAAAGATCCCTAAGTGCAAAGTTGGATTTTCTAAGCGTAAGATTGGGATTGTAATACGGATCTCCATTCTCAAGTATATCGCCCCATTTTTTCATAAAAGTGGCTATTTCTCTGTTAAATCTTTCCACCTTTTCGGGGGTATCCTCAAGCCCTCTTGACTTTGATTCATAATGGTAAAGTACGGCATAGGGCGTATATACCACAAGTTTTCCTAAGGCTCTTACCTTCATGCAATAATCAATATCATTAAATGCTACCGCAAGTTCTTCACTAAATCCCCCTACACTTTCAAAAATAGATTTTTTACTCATCATACAGGCAGCCGTTACCGCAGAGTAATCCTGAGCGATCATAGCCCTGTGGCAATAACTGTTTTGTGTTTCGTGTAAACCTATAAAGGTATGTCCGGCTATACCGCCAAATCCTATGACCACGCCGGCGTGCTGTATGGTATCGTCTTCATACAAAAGCCTACAGCCGCATATTCCCACATCTTCTCTTTGCATAAAGTAAAACATTTCTTTTACAGAATCGGGATTTTTAAGCTCCACATCATTATTTAAGAATAAAAGATACTCTCCCTTAGCATACTTTACACCGAAGTTATTGATAGCGGAGTAATTAAACTCCCTCTCCCATACTACTACCCTTATATTGGAAAATTCCTTTTGTATATTTTCATAGTAGGCAAATGTTTCCTTCCCGGTGGAGTTATTTTCTACTATTATGATTTCAAGTTCCTTATAGGAGCCTTTCAAAAGCGACCTTATCGCCTTATCCAAGTCCTCACTATGGTCTTTGTTAGGTATAATTACTGAAATAAGTTCTTCTTTAATGTTAAAACTCATTGGTATATACCGTAGTCTATACCTTTTTCTATCGACCCAATTCTTAAACCGGGCTCAGTTCTTTGAAAATGTGCCTTTATTGCTCTCTCACCCGCCTCAAAGGCATAAAGCTTGCTTTCGGGATTGCTTGCCGTAGAGTTCATATGACAGCGCCAATGATAAAGAGTACCTTTGGTATGTGTACTATTTAGCTTTGCACTGCTCGCTTGCCCTTAGTATAAAGTCATAGTCCTGTGCTCCGTCACCGTAAGCCTTATCAAAAGCCTTTAAGTTTTTCAAGTAGAGTCCTTTTTTACTACTAAAAGATGGCAAATGTAATTGACACTCCTGAGCATATCCTTATTAAAATCCGGCTTAAACTGCGGCTCGAACACCGTCTTTCCCGCTATGTCTATCTTATCTTCATCAGAGTAGATAAAGTCGGCATTAGGGTTTTCATTTATCGCCTTGACTACTTCGTAAAGTGAATACTCCGGCAGTATATCGTCATGGTCGTCAAAAATGCCACATAGTCCCCTGTGGCAAGTTTTTAAAGGCTTCATTGGTATTGTCCGCTATGCCAAGATTTTCTCCCAAAATCTTGTATACAATTCTTTCTTCCTTTTGTGCGTAGGCTTTAAGTATAGTTTCTTTGTCAAAGCCCTCAGGGCTTCCGTCTGCAAAGCACAGCTCAAAGTTAGCATAAGTTTGATTTAATACACTTTCAATAAGCTCTTTCAGTAAGTTATCATCCGTCTTATACAGGGGTATAACTATGGAGATTTTAGGTTCTTTTTCAAATTTATGCTCTCTTTGTGCCGCTATCTCTTCTTTGGAAGGCCTTGTCTTTTCAAACCATTCGTTATATATATAATCATCATCTAGCCCTTTAAGCTTTGACATAGACTTATGCAGCATAGCCTTTAAGCCATGTTTTTCAAAAATGAAAAAGCCAATTTTACAGTTTCTCCATTGCATAGGTCTTTAACTTTTCAAGCCTTCTGTACTTGCTGCTTTGATACTTTTCTATGTTTTTCATCTAAGACTATTTTTCTTTCTTTACTGCCGGCACTTATTATAAGTAAGTATTTTTATTTTTCATTATAATCAAAGTTTATATCAAAACCGAAGTCCCTATCCGACACTGCCCGAAATATATCGACTTACATCATCTCTTCTTCTTTTTACCAACTCAAAGTCTAAGCTGTTCTTAGCCTCATCAAAGCAATTTATAGTCTATAGAAGTATCCTTACTTTTTCCCTATAGCCCAGCCATGTACATTGAGCACACCGTCTCTTAACTTTATACTGTCTATTTTTCACCTTCATATCAGGCTACACCTCTTTATCCATTTCCCAATTAATTCTTTCTTCCTCAACGACCAAGGGTCTTTTCATCACTCTTTGACTTATACTCAGTACATACTCACCTATTATTCCTATAAAGAATATCTGTATAGAGCCGAGAAACAGCATACCTATAAGCATAGGTGCCATACCTGCCGGAAACCTGTCCCAATATATCAGTTTAAGTATCAGGTAAATTATAGCTATAAAGCATACTCATAAAGGAACAAAAACCGCCTATAAAAGTAGCCATTCTCAAACCGAATTTGGTATAGGAAGTTACCGAGAGCATGGCGGCATCATAGAGTCTGTAGAGGTTGTTGCTCGTTATTCCCGCCCTTCTTTTTGGGCTGCTCATACTCTATCTCACAGCGTCTGAATCAAGCTCCGCCACTATTCCTCGCAAAAAGAGGTCGGATCGTCGAGCTTTCTCAAAACCTCTATAAATGCCTTGTCATACAATCCGAATCCCGTAAAATGCTCTATCTGCTCCACATCGGAAAACTTCTTAATAAGCTTATAATAAAGTCCTCTAAGGTGATACATAAGGGCAGATTCCTTGCTGCTGCTCTTTATGCCTATGGCTATTTTATACCCCTCTTCCACGCCTTTACGAATTTCACTATCGTTTCCGGAGGGTCTTGAAAATCTGCCGCCATAAGCATGGTTTGCATCTCCGGTGGGTTTATCATAGCATAGTAAGGAGAATTAAACTGACCGAAATTCTTCGCATTAAATATAGCCTTTACTCCCTTATCTTTTTATGCATAAAGCTCTTATTATATCCCTTGTTCGGTCTGCAGAATCATTATCTATGTATATAAGTTCGTATTTGTAAGAGCTTAAAAACTCGTTAAATATCTTTTTGATTTCCAAGTAGAGGACTTCTACATTCTCCTCCTCATTGTAACATGGAATAACTATGCTTATAGTCTTCATATCTGTCTCATTTCCTTACTTTGTATCTATATATCGGCAATTTGTACAGTTTAGTCAAACAGGTCATACTTTAATATACAGTGCCGTCTTTATTAAGTCCTTAGGTTTTACCCTCATAAGCTCAAGTGCCTTGTCTATATTGTCCAAGCCGTAAAACCTGTGCGTAATCAAATCTCTAGGACTTATTCTATTATATTTTACCAGATTTAACAATCTTTCAATTCTAACTCTTCCTCCGGCTCCAAGCTCCATATATATGCTTTTACCGGACATACCTCTGCCGGCTGAAAATTTGGGTATGGGTATAGGGTCTTCTCCGGGGTAATGTTTTAGATTGACCACCCTGCCTATACCGTACTTTACTATATCAACGGCAAAGGCAAAGCTTTCATCCGTTCCGCCGCATATAATTACCGCATCTACTCCAAGCCCACCTGTGCTGTTTAAGATATACTCCTTAAGTACAGCCTCTCCCTGCTTGTAATCAAGTATCTCACAGGCACCGTATTTTTTTGCCAAGTTTATGCTTGCTGCTCTGCTGCCTATGGCTATGATCCTTGCCGCACCCTTTAGTGCCGCCGCCTGTATAGCCATCAGCCCTACGGCACCTATACCTATTACTACGACACTGTCTCCAAATCTTATATCCGCACTTTCCGCACCGCTAAATCCGGTAGTTACCATATCCACGCACATTAGAGCATCTTCTATATCTATACCCTCATCAATCTTAGCCAAGTTCATATCCGCATCATCAAGCTTAAAGTACTCCGCAAATACTCCGTCTATAGTCCTTCCGAGGGCATTGGATGAAAAGGGTCTTCCTGCATGAAGGAAGTTTTTTTCCTGTATTGCAATATCACGCCAATTAGGGGTCATGGCAGGAACCGCTACCAAATCACCCCTCTTAAAATCCTTTACCTTTTTCCCCACTTCAAAAACCTCGGCTACAGATTCATGTCCCAGTATAAGATCCTCTCTTTTTTTAGTACCGCTGCCGTATACTGTATTTACATCAGAGCTGCATACCGACACCGCCACCGGCTTTAATATAGCTCCATAGTCGCTGTCAAGCTGCGGTATGGGCATGTTCTTTATTACTGCTTTATTCCTTTCTTCCAATACAAAAGCTTTCATCGGCTCTTCCTTCTTTAATTTTTAATCACATTTCATAAGTCTGTCCGTCATAAGGCTATATATTTCAACAGGCGTGGTAAAATTCCTTCTTATGATGGCACTTATTTCTTCGGTATAGCCGGGAGCTACTATAATTATTACATCCACAGGATTTTTATAAGCATCCTCGGGTGCTATTATCTTTATATGTGAGGCAGGTGCATACGCCTCTGCTAAACTTCGCAGAATCTATAATATACTCTACAAATTCATTAAGCCCAAGTGTTGCACAAAGCGTAAAGCCTGATGACTTGCCCCCATATTGCCAAAGTTTTTCCTTCTTTTTGCAAGCTTGCTACAAAGGACAAGATCTCACTGCTTATAACTTCTTTTGATTCTTTATCTCTTCTACATTAACCAAGCTTTTTCTTTTTACTATAAAGGATAAGGTATCCCTGTTGATCATTTCCTTTTCTAAAACCTTAAAACCTGCAAGGTTTAAGGCTAATTCCAGACTTTCAAAAGTATAGTAGGCTATGTGATCCGGTATTATTTCATAAAAGCTCTTATTTTCTAAAATATATTCAAAGCTCGGTACGGTAATAGTCCGTATCCGCCCTCTTCAAGGTTATGCTGCCGCCTTAAGTATGTAAGAGGTCAGGCTGATGCTCTAAAAAGTTAAATGAACAAAATGCCGCAAATGGAGCCGCCTTAAACTTGTGCTCTTTGCCCTTTGGGAAGTCCTCTTCTACTAGAAGACCTGCCTTTCTTGCCTTTTCTACCAGTTCTTTTTTATGCTCCGTACCGTAGGCTTCTACACCTACTTCCTTCCATAACTCAAGAAATTCTCCGCCTCCACAGCCTATTTCTATAATTTTTTTTGAATGTAAATTATACTTTTTGCAAAGTGTTTATATTGCTTAAGTCTAAGCTCTCTCATGGTACTTGATATTGATGAGGCTCTTATAACATCTTTATAATAATACACAGCCTCACTGTCAAGCTGAATCAAAGAACAAGCCCTGCACTGGCACAAACTTACAGTAAGCGGCTTGTCACCTTCAAGTTCTTCTAAAAGCAGGTATGTCCTGCAGCACTTGAGGGCATATTTTCTATAGTAAAAAGTTTACTTAAATCACCTTTACATAATATACATTTTTCAATTTCTTTTTATTCCTTCCGAAAACTATACTCCTGCTTAAAGCCGGTATATTTTTCAAGTTTTTGATATATCGGGATTAAGGTAGGGTATACCTTCTTTACTCTCTACCTTTCTTTCAAAGCTTATATTTTCTTTTTCACATTGCAAGGTGTCGGCTATTTCAAGTGCAAAATCTATAATCTTTTGGTGTCAAAGCTTCCTATATTAAATATAGGATTCTTTTTAAAGCTCCTCATCATAAGCTACACCTATAAGTTTGTATACGGCTCTTACGCAGTCTTTTATGTAAATGTAGTTCCACAACTGCTTACAGGCACTTAAATCAATCTTTTTATTAAAGATACAAGCCTTCACCACACAGGATACCAAAGAGGTCTCATGATCCTGATAACCGTAGGTGCTGAATATACTGAAGATGTATGTAGTCCATATCTAAAACTATACAAAGATTTTTAAGCTCGTTTAATACTCTAAGCTTTGCCTTTCCGTACTCAGATATGGGTTCAGCTTTAAATTCTTCATCTATCTTTTCATCCGCCTTTATAAGTCCATTTTCCACTTTTTCCAAAGTAACTCCGTACTCTGCCTGTGAGCCAGCGAATATAAATCTTTTGCAGTTGTATTTCTTAACAAGTTTCGCAAGATTTAGACTTGCATTTATATTCGACTCCTGTATGGCAGCGTCCATACGCCCCTTAGAACCTACACCGTCCCATGCAAGATGTATACACAGATCTATACTGTCTATATCAAGGACTTCCTCACCTGTAAGTGTTGCACATCAAGCTCTATTTTTATGGTAGTTTGGCGAATTTATTATCTTATCTTTATTTTTAGAAGTAGGTCTTATAAAGGCATATACCTCATCACCTTGACTTATTATATACTCTGCAAGATTGTAACCTATAAAACTGGTTGCCCTGTTATTAATACTTTCATTATTTCTCATTATATACTATATTATATACTTTGATACTAAGTCCCAAGGTCTAAAGCTTTTTGCAAGCAAGCCGCAAATATATTGATACATTTTCACCGGTGCATCGTTTCTAAATAAATGTACCAAATAACTTGTCTCTTTTCCTGATTCTATACATCAAAGCCTTTAGCGTAACCGCACTACGCTAAAGGTTTTTGATATACTCACTTAAAAAATATTCAGTATTTTTACTATACCTATTTTGCGAACAATGTACTAGATTCTTGGAATTATCATATTTTTCATCCATTTCCTCATCGGAAAGAAACGGTGCCAGATCCTCCAGCGGAGGGCTTACTATAGTACCGTCCGCAAGCTGCTTACTTGAAGACTTCGGCTCGAAGTTTTGCTCCTTATCCACAAAGAATTCGCAGATTACAGGTCCCTTAGTAGCAAATGCCTTTTCTACAGCTTCCCTTATCTTTGAATTGGTCTTTGCATTTACATAAGGATAGCCGTAGGCAATGGCAAGTTTTTCCATACTTGGAAAGCTTAAGTCACCGCTGTCTTCCCCTATGCCTATCAAGGGTTTGTCCGAAAAGAACTTGTTTTGCGTCTGCCTTATGCTGTGGTAACCGCCATTATTTATCAGGAAGATCTTTATATCCATCTTATGATGTATAATAGTTTGAAGCTCCTGTAAATTCATCTGTATACTTCCGTCTCCGGTCATAAGTATTATTTCTTTTTCATAACCTTCATTGGCAACATAGGCTCCTATTGCAGCCGGCAAATCATAACCCATAGAGGCAACCGCAGAGTTGGATATAAATCTTTGCCCCTTCTTCATAATATAGGAATGTCCTCCGACCACGCAGGGTGAGCCGTTACCCACTACTGTGATCTGATTTTCCTTAGCCATAAGTCCTATCTCTTTTATTACGGCGTATACATTTGCCCTAGCCTTGTCATCCGGCTTGCAGAACTCTTCCTTACATACCGGGTATTTTTCCTTCCAATATTTACAGGTTTCAAGCCAGTTCATACCCTTTATGCCTTCGCCATCCCCCTTATATACCGGAGTTTTCTCATTCTCTAAAAGCTCAAGCAAGGTATTGATCAAGTCCTTACAATCAGCGTGTACCGGAAGAGAGATATGCACGGTAGGCTTTTTAAGCTCCTCGGCATCTATATCATTTACTATGGTATAAGCCGCCCTTGCCCATGCCTTATAATTAAATCCTACCTGTCTTATACTGAGTCTTGAGCCTATAGAAAGTACCAAGTCGGAGTTTTGTACTGCAAAGTTACCGGCTCTGTCTCCAAAAAATTCCCCGGTCTTCCGACATATAGAGGATGCTCATCCCAGATACAGTCCTCACTGTTCCAACCTGTGCATACCGGTATACCGAGTTTGTCCACCAACTCTATAAACTCCTTATGTGCATTTCCTATACGAATACCGTTCCTGAATTAAGCACCGGTCTTTTGGACTCTCTTATCTTTTCTATAATTGTAGCGGCAAGTTCTTTACTTACTCTCGGAGCGTCTACTTCTCTTGTTTACCGTATTCTTTGCTGTCTTCTTTTATCTTGTAAGGATTATCAGCCGCCCAACCGTCTCCTCCTTTAAGATAGTCTTCTTTATCAAAGCCTATAAGTTCTTCTTCTTCAACATAGGCACCTTGAACATTTAGGGGAATATCATGCCAAACCGGTCCCGGTCTGTTGCTTGTTGCAAGATAAAAAGCCTTTTCCATACAATACCTTATCCTCATAGGATCTATTATCATCTCCGAATACTTGGTCATGCAATCTATGGACTTGCATATATCAAACTCCTGATCGCCCAAGGCTCTTAAGTTAAGTCCGGTACTTCTGGCTGTCAGATCATACCTAAACTGCCCGGACAACACAAACATAGGTATGGAGTCAAGCCACGCCCCAAGCACTCCGGTAATAGCATTGGTTCCTCCGGGACCTGTCGTGACACAAACCGCCGCCATCCTATTATGTATTCTGGCATAACATTCCGCTGCTATTGCACAGGCTTGCTCATGGTGGTTATATGTAAGTTTAGCCCTCCTGATGCCCAAGTGCATCATTTAGTGCATGGCACCGCCGCCTACTACACAGAATCCGTCTTTAATACCGAATTCTACCAATTTTTAGCAATGTAATTACTTAGCTTTATCTTCATAAATAAATATCCTGCCTTTTATTTTACATAAATTAGTTTTCTTAAGTATACCATATATAGAGTGCTTTGTGTTTAATAAAGCAAGTTTAAAGCAAAAAATAAAAGCCCTGAAACCTTCGTTTCAAGACTCTTATTGTGAACTGCCCATAGTCTAAAACCTATGGGCTTCCTGCTTCGCTGACCTCGCAACCTACTATCTCCACAGGCGTTAATTCGGGCAGTCCCTGTCCCTATTGTTTTTCTTATAATACCTTAACCTACCGTCTAAAGCCGGTGGGATTGCGGTAGCATTATTTCAAATCTTATAATCTTACTTCTTGCTCTTGCTCGGAAGTGTATTTACATTCTGCTCTTTAAGGATGTTTGTTCCTTCAATCTTCTTTCCGGCATTGAACTGATCCCAAAGGAAGTTGATAACAACAACTGCCTCTTCATTCTCAGAATCTCTGTCATCATTATTTGTGTTAAGATTGTCTGTGCTTCCTGTTGTATAAACACCTCAGCATCAGGATCCATAGCTACACGATGAAAAGGTCTAATCTGTTATCTGTTGACGGGCTTGTAAGAACTTCTGCGTTCTCGATAGCCTTCTTGATTACTTCCTGCTTAACCTCTTTTAATGCTGATAATCTTACGAAATCAACACCACCGACTGTGAAATACTGATCCTTATTAAGACCAAGTGACTTAGCAAGCTTGAATACGTTCTGTCCATCCTTGCTCTTATCCGGGCTGTACTGCTCTTGATGCGTATAAAAGAGCTATACCCTAACATATCATCCGCCTTCATAGCACTCTCAGCATAGATATCGAACTTGATGTTGCTTAACTAGTTGCTAAAGTACCTACATTAAGTACATCTGTACGGAATGCCTGAGCATATCCAGGGTACATATTCTTGATATCAAGTTTGATCTGATCGCTACCGTTAGTATTAGCTGATGTGTAAGGTCCTACAGTTCTTGTAATAGGAGCTGCATTCTCCAACTCAGCATTAAACTCAACGTTGTTGTACTTCTTTGCTCTTTCATAATAAGCATCAACGCTTCCGTCCTTAGCAATCTTGTTGTAATCGCTTGATCCTCTTCTGAAGAAATCACTTGGGAGATATCCGCTATCACCGATTCCGTCTACTATAGACCAGGTTCCTGCCGGACCCTCATCTCCGTACTGTGCATATAATCCCAAGTCAGCGAATGTCATATCCAACTCACCTGTAGTAGCCTTTGCTCTGACGCTTAAGGTGTCTGTCAATATGTCATATCCTGTACCCGCTAGAATTAATGATAGTGCAAGAACACCGCTAATGATTGACTTCTTTCCAATCTTTCTCATTTCTAACAACCTCCGTTTATTTTTAATTTCATGTTAATTATAATGCAAAGTTTATTACAAAAACATTACGCAAAAGTAAGCTTTTAAAATTACTTTTTGCCCATGATTTTATACCTCTAAAGTAGTACTACCTTGGTATATGGAGCAGGAAGACACTATTTCTGTCCTGTACTATGAACCTGCCGTCATCCGGTAATTCTTCCCCATTAAGCTTACAAAGTATGGGTTGATGTAATTCTTCCGAGATTGCAAGCAGACTGCTCATATCTTTAACCTTACATGTAATTTCTCTTTCTTCTATTTGCTCTACATACACAAGACGACTTCCATACCTTCTAAGTAACCTCTTCATCTTCAGTATCCAGCGTTCGTCCTCGGAAGGAAGTCTGCTTGCAAAAATAACAAAAAGCCCCAATAGGACACCTATAAGTATGGGTAAGATACCAAGTATAAGCATATAAGGCTTCGGATCAATAACCACTACCCTGCTTTCGGTAACACTGTCACTTTCTTTAAATTCCGAAGGTTTTTCTATACTGTAAAATGAATTGGCAAGATCCAGGGGTATAACGACATTGTAGGAAAAATCCTTTGTTTGCTCATCATCTCCCACCTTTATATTGCATTGCCCCGATAAGCTTATATAGAAGCTTTTTCGGTATTGCCGCAAGCTCTTCTTCTATAGCGGTCATATATCCCGTATACTCATCCGGTGAAATATTAAAAGACTCTTCTAAATGTATATTGCCACTTCATCACCGACAAGCTCACCTTCTTTTAACGGATATGATAAATAGTTCTTTTTATCATTATCTCTTGTATAAAACCCTTCCAAAACAGCATTTACATTATAATTACCTCCCACTACAGCCGCAGCCTGCCCCTGACCCGTGAGATTTAATTTTAAGAGCAACTCTATATGATCCGTAAGTTTTCTGGGATACATTCCCCCTTCTTCCAAGTGTCGCATTTCCTACACTCCATTTTCTCTAAGATGCACTTTATACTCGAGGTCTGCGGTAATATCATAGCTGTAAATTGTATTTTTCCGCAGTTGTTACCTCCTTTTTCATTGCCAAAAATGTAGCTGCTATACCGCCTATAATTAAAAAGTGCCGAGCTTGCACGATGATATAATTCGTCTTCTTTTATCAAATATCATCTTCTTTTTCATAAAGAGTTTGTCTTTTTCCATTGTTGATTTTATCCTTTTGGTTTACTTATCCACTACATTATCAGGAATGTCATTGTTCCTCTTAGTAAAAGTACCGGTATTCCTATTTTAGGTACTACTTTGATAACAGTCCCGTTGACATCATTGGGCATTACCGGCTGTACATCTTCCGACTTATTATTATCTCCCTTGGTTACAAACTGACGATTACCTGCACTGTCTTCATCAATTTTTACGATTCTGTGTGTAATATTTATATCATCACGCTTAAAATTAATCACATCTCCTACTGCCAATTTGTAAATATCATCTTCTTCAGCCACCCTTTTATAATAACGCATCTCGGCATAATCCCGGCTCCATACTTCCGGTAAGTATGACTGTAGGATATATGGAAAATACCCCTATACAAAACCAGTAGAACATAATTGCCGCAAAAAACTGAGCGAGATAAGAAAATGATAACTTGTACTCTTCTCCTCTTTCTTTTTTATCAATAAGCCCTTGCTGATCTTTTATAAATAAAGTATAAAGCACCGGAAAGCAAATACCTACTGCCGCATCTGCAATCCACGGCAGATCCGGCAAAAAAGGAAAAATACGCAAAAAAAGATTTATAAATGCCGTATATATTATAGCCGGTCCTGCCCCTGCATAAATAACGAACGAGTGAGCAAAATTCCACCGGTAAAAACAGGTATCACGTCTTCTACCACATAAATAAAAAGATCCTTGTAACTGTTAATTTGAAAAAACTTGCCAAAGTTGATTTCCGTACTTGCCATAAATATTGTAAGCAGTACAATAAGCAACAGCCTGTATCTTTTTCTTTCTTCCAAGTAAACCAAGACAATATGACCTTGTACTTTCTTTTTACAATAAGCGGTAACATTATAGTTATTACATTAAGCAAAAATCCCATAAATGATTTATCATATGGACTTCCTGCAAGTTTTTGAAGTACAACTCCCAATACAAAATGTAGCGAAATATAGATTATTACCAGACAGAGCATAAATGCCCATCAATTTTTCTTTTGATCCCTTCTGCTTTTACATAAACCCTTGGAAACACTGCATATATAAGTATTATTAATGAGCAAGCCAATAGGCAGAAAATATATAAATATTTTCTGCCATCATGATTTTATAATCAGATATGCTATCTAGCAGATTAATATCAATAATGATAAAACATATATATTATACTTTTTATTTACAATTTTTCATTATTCCGTTTCTAAATTCTCACTTACTTCTTCTATAGCCTTGGTTTCGCTGTTATCTATAGCTTTTTCTTCACTGTTATCTTCCGTATTAATGTCTTCCTAACCTTTTCCTTCAATTTCTTCCTCAGTTTCATCTTCCAAGACAACAATAGGCGAGAGAATAATTGACCCTAACTTCCATCTTAAGCTTTTAACTTGTCGGTCCAATAAGCATAGGCACAAGTGCATAAACTGAATATAATTGATAATAATACAATAAATTTTTCTTATACTTCATAATTTACCATCACTTTCCTATAACTTCTCCTGCAGCAGCCTGATCTATATGTAAGTCAATTTCGCATAAAAATAACTTGCTTGTGCTACCGTCCTGCTCATATACTTCACCTCTGCCACTTGCAATTTTCCACTTCTTCTTTTCTAAGTTTAATTTCCTGCGGTAACCCAATTTACTGTTTTCCACAAGTTTTAAGTACATATTTCCTACGGGTTTATCATCAACTATGTCTATGCTTCTAAAAACATCAAATACCAAGGGTCTATTGAAAACAGTCTCCGGCATAATTATATTCATATACAATACCGCTTACAGAAATATATGCTTTCTTTACATTCATTGAAACCTTCTCGGCTTCTCCATCCAATTTAAGCTCATAAGGAAGCAATAGGTCGTGACCCTTTTTCCTCTAAAGGATAGGATATTTTTCAAAATAATTGTTCTCATCAAAAAGCTCCTTAGGCACTCCTCTTTGAATATAAGCTCTACACTTTTGCCGTCATCGGATACTTTAGTTTCCGCATTTACTGTCTTAATAATTTCCTTATCTTCACTTGCCATATTTACCACATCCACACTGAACAATCGGTCTGTTGCAAATACATTGTTAAAGTCTCCGGTATTAAATTTAGATGAAATCTTCATTTGACTTATCAAATATGCATAACTGTGTCCAAGACAGCCCAAGGCAAAAAATGCAAGCAACGTAATCAAAAATACTCGTAATTTAAATATTTTCCCCTTCTTCATTCGTTATCTCCCTTCACCGCTCAAACTTTGAAACTCCTCACTTTTATCTGCCAAAAGAACCGCCTCTACTCTGTTTTTAAAACCAAGTTTACTCAAAATACTGCTAACATGTAGTAGTTCCGTTTGATATAAAAAGTTTTATTGCTTATCTCCAAATTCGAATATCCGCAATGCATAAGTTTCAAAACTTCAGTTTCCCTGGCAGTCAGACTGCTCAACTTTTTGTCCTCTTCTGTAGAACTGCCTATATTTTCAATAAGATCCGCAGAATAAAACTTACTTCCTCTTTCTACCGCCTTGAGTCCGAACATAATCTCATCAATAAAAGCATCTTTTAATATATATGCATCCACTCCCATATCCTTTGCCTGCAAAAAGTCCTGCTCCCTTGAAGAAGATGTAATAAATATTGTTTTAACTTCCTGCCTTTCTTTTTTAAGCCACCTAAGGAAATCCAAGCCACTTTCTCCATTAAGATTAAGATCAATAAATGCCGTATTGACATCCTGCCTTGCATATTTTCAATAGCTCTCCTTAACCGTACCTGCCTGCAACACTTCATCGTCAGGACGGTACATGTGAATAATGGACTCAAGACCTTTTTCTTGCAATCGGATGGTCGTCAAGTATCAAAAACATTTCATGTCCTCCTTTATCCTATCTACTCTACCCTCCCCGGTAAAACCAATTCTATCCTTACACCTCTATCTTTCCCTTTGCCGATAGACAGCTTTCCTTTCAGTAAGGCTGCCATATGGTACATATTATAAAGTCCATGTCCTTTATCCGTATTAATTTGTTTTTGCTCAAATCCTTCCGTCATCCTCTATTGATAATAACATTTTCAATTCTTTTTCTTCTATGTTTACAACAATATTTTTTGCTTCACCGTGTCGCACTGAATTGTTAACCGCTTCGCAGGTGATTCTGTATATAACAATTTTTTGTGCAGGTGAAAGAGTATTTACTTTTTTGTCTATATTTGTTTCTATATTTATATTATGTAACTTACAAACTTCCGTTATATAATCTTCAATTGATTTCTGAAACTGTTTCTTCCGCTTTCTTCAAAATTACGTCCGTAAATAGCTTCTCTAAAGCTCCTTCATTGTAAGGGTTGCCGATTTTTGCAACTCACCAAGTTTATTTCCCTATTTCTTCACTTGTAAGTTTGTCTATACTAAGCTTAAGCTCCCCGAGACTACAGGAAGTCCGAATAATTTTGTATGACTGTATCATGGATCTCATCGGCAATTCTGCTTTTTCATTCGCTGCTATGTAATCTTCTATCTGAGTTTGGTATCTAAGGCACGAAGATTATTTCAGACAGGCTTATATAAAATCTTTTTGCAAAAGTCATCTTCATCCGCTGTCTCCGTGCCCAAAACCAAAAATATACATTATTCCATGCATTGTTCAAATATATAAAATCATACTTTCATTAATAACTACAGTCCTTACTGTTCTTAACTCATCATTTTCAATACTCGGATCAATAAGAAAGCTTCTTTAAGTATTTGTTTTGCGGAAAACTCATCTATCTTTGAAACAAGCTCTCTTACCACGCTGCCATCCATGCTTTTTCAATGAACATACATCCGTCGGGGGATATGTTGTGACTTATAAGCAAGGCAAGTTTTTCTGACAATTTGATTTCTTGATCGGTCATCGCAATTCATCCAAATCCCTCATACATATCAGACATTTGCAAAAAGAACCTTTTCTCTTCTTTGATTTTCTTTTTGAGTTTTTCATTAAGATCTTCAAGCTCTTTTCTCTTTCCTGCAATATAAGAAGATAATATCTAAGCACCGCAAAGCCTATAATAACAATTATAATACCCACTATAACATTGATTTTTACCTGTTCAAAATGGGTTAAAGAATTTCGCGAAAAATGAGCAAATTGAGACACCAGCATATAGTAAGTATGTTAAAATAATAATTACTTTTTGGGTAAGGCTTATTAATACACAGCCCAGATAATATGTTATGTGGGGGCTTAAAAACCGCCGCTGAGGAAGATGAATATGCCATATGCAAAACTTCTATGGATAAAACGAGGCATAATCACGGTCCTGTTCAACAGCGATATATAAAGATAATTTTCCCAATAAACAGGAAATTATAGTACCGCACACTACCCCTACTGCAGCTAAGCTTTGCGTTTTATAATAAACAATTCCAAAAATATATGCAAAAGTAGACAAAAACAAAGAAATAAACCTATATTTAATACAAATGCCAAGATACTCTTCTCTCACCTACCACCCTACACATTCTGTGCCGCATATGAGGATAAAAAGCAAGCATTGTCCGAAAGATTGGTCTGACAACACGAAATCTTACTCTTATCGCCTTAGTACATACCTAAAACTTTAGCTACATAATTTAAGAATAATTATATATTTTTATACAAATTCAGTCAATAGGTTTACATATTACTGTTTTATTATAAAAAGTCCGTAATTAAGCAACTTATACTACTACTAAAGTTTTCAGCTTATTCTCGAACTTTTATTTTTAAGATATCTTCCAGCTTACGGCAAGCTCTCTGGCATTTACAAAGTTTTTATAGATGCCGTCTTTTTGCATCAACTCTTCATGCTTTCCTTCCTGAACTATTCTTCCCTCATCTATAACTACTATCTTATCCGCATTTCTTACGGTTTTTAATCTGAGCTATCACGTAATAACCGTCTTTTGCCTGTAAGTTCTTCTATAGCCTGCATAAGGTCTTTTTCATTTTCCGGGTCTACATCTGGCAGTTGCCTCATCAATGTATGATAGGAGCGGACTCATGCAGCCCTTGCCATGGAAAGTCTTTTGTTTCTCACCTCCGAAAGTGATGCTCCGCCTCTCCTATCATGTGTATCATAGCCCCTTGTCAAGCTTCATAATAGCATGGCAGCATGCTTTTTGGCAACATCCACTACTTCTTCCATGCTTGCCAAGGATTTGAACTTAATATTAATGGCTACAGTATCTTCAAATAAATAAACATTCTGAAATACAAAACTGAAGTTTTTCATAAAGGGAATCCATACTATACTGCCTTACATCTCTTCCTCCAAGTTCACACTTCCCTCATTGACATCCCAAAACCTTGCCATAAGTCTGCAAAAGTGTTGTTTTTGCCTCCTCCGCTCCGGACCTACTATAGCCGTAGTAGTTCCTCTTTTATATAGAGGATACCTTATCTGATTTTCGCTTATCATAAGAAAAATTCAACATTTTTAAGCTCTATATCAAGTTTGCTTCTATATCATCACCCTCGGTGTCCATCGGTTCTATTTCCAGTATGGCATTCGCCTTCTCCACCGCTATATTGACAGATCTTATAGAGGCTGAGAAACTTCCGGCACCGTCTAAGGCTGCGTATATCATAAAGGCACATATAAGCGCCATAATACCATTCCGCAAGCTCCATACTATCGTTTATATAAAAGAAAATAGATACCGCCGCCATACAAACTCCTATAGCTTTGGTGATAAGGTGCTGTAAAGCCATAGCCGGAAGCAGTCTTTTCTCCATTCTGAAGTTGACATCGGAGGCTTCTTCTATAGCTTTAATAAGCTTCTTATTTTCATTACCGTATAGTGAGTATGACTTTATTTTCGACATTCCCTGCACATATTCCAAAACCGAAGCCACCAGTATCCTGTCTGCTTCATCCTTGCTTTTTGCTATACTGAGTGCCTTATACTGCAAATATTTGTTTGCCAACAGGAATATAAGCAAGCCTGCCAGTACTATAAGTGCAAGTCTGTAATCAAAGGTAAACATCATACATATTATAAGTGGCAAATTGGTAAGCAGACCTTGGGTAGTCATCATAACCACCTTGGTCGCCACCTCCGCCAGCACTTCCATGGTATTGGTAGTTACCGAGGTAATATATCCTAAGCTGTTTTCATTAAAAATATCCCATGGCAGATATCTCATATGCTCAGCTATCTCTATACGCTTATTTGCACAGGTATTATAGCCTGCCTCCGTCTGCAACATAGTGGTTTTGGACTTTACTATAATAGTTAAGATAATGCTTATCAGTAAAAATGCCTAAACTCATATAAGCCGTCATATCACTTGCATTGCCCTCTACTATAGCCTTTATTACCACACTTAGCTTGCCGGTATGCAGCATGCTTCCATACATCAATACTCCCAAACCTATGGATGTATAAAATTTTCTTTTTATTTTTCACTACCACAAAATCAAAAAACTTTTATACTTCTACCATAATCTTCCCCTAAGCCCTGTCTTTGACTTCAATATGTGCTTCCACTATCTTTATAAAGCTTATTAGTCTTTAGCAATTCATCATGAGTTGCCGCCGCCTCCACTTTTCCGTCATTTATTACGAATATCTTATCCACATCCTTTATAGTACTGAGTCTGTGGGCTATAACTATCAAGGTCTTTCCCTGAGCAAGCTTTTTGCCACTGCCGCCTGTACCAATGCCTCATTTTTCAGGATCGGTAGTGCGGTCGCCTCATCAAGTATTATCAGTTTTGCATCTTTTAACATGGCTCTGGCTATTGAAATTCTTTGCCTTTCCCCGCCTGAAAGATGTCCTCCGGCACTTCCCACTACAGTATCATAAGTCTCTGAAAGACTCATTATAAAAATCATGACAGCCGCTTTTTAGCAATCTCTTCCACTTCCAAATCACTTGCCTTGGGATTTCCCATCCTGATATTCTCCCTCATGCTGAGGTCAAAAAGGTAATTATCCTGAGAAACATAGGCTATAAATTTATTTTTGCACATCTAAGGGCATTTCCTTGGTATTTACGGTACTTATCATGATATCACCGCTACTTGCATCCCAAAGACCCGCTATAAGCTTCGCTATAGTGGATTTGCCGCTGCCGCTGGGTCCTACCAGTGCCGCTACGCTTCCTTCTTCTATACTCATATTTAGTTACCATGCAGCACTTCCTTGTCATGATAGGCAAAATGCCATTCTTAAGCTCAACATTAGCCTCTCTAACTCTTTTATCAAAAATCATGCGTCTCTTTAGTTCTTTTTGCTCAAGTACTCTGCCTACCTCGGACATAATAGTGCCTACCTTAGTTACATCCTCTCCAAAAAGCGGAACAGGTGATAAGCGCATAACTCCGAATGAAAGTATAATAATAAGTATAAAAAGCAGGTCCCGAAAGACTACCTTTGTTATATAGATAGACTCCCTTATCGGCAAGATTCCCACCAAAGTAGAAGAGCAGGTACCGACATGGCGGTTGCCGAACACCATATACAGGCACGCATCCACTCTACAAAGCAATCCGCTCCTTCTTTGGCTGCAATAACAAACTTATCATAAGAACTTTTGTGCCTTGCCGAAGACCTTTATTACTTCTATACCGTTAATGTATTCTACCGCAGTATCATTAAGCACCTTTGGTTTTTACTATGGTGTTGTTATATCTTTCATCCATATTCTTGAACATTCCCATATAAGCAAACATCCCTACAGGAATCGTAAGCAAAGCGGCAAATCCCATACGCCAGTCTATAACAAACAAATAAATACTTATTGCCAAAGGTCCTAAAAAGATTGGGTAAATTCCGGTATCATGTGTGCCAGTGCGGTCTCCATACTGTCAACTCTTTCCACTATAATGTTCTTCAGCGAGCCTGAGGGAGTATCCTTGACATACCCCAAGGCAGGGCATAAAAGCTTATCACAAAAGTTTTTCCTGATACTTGCAAGCATCTCAAATGTAACCTTATGTGAAATAAGGGTTGAAAGGTTGTGAAAGGCTATTCTAAGCACCCACAACAGCATAATAACAAGACAGAGATTAAGATATACCTGATAGTCTTTTACTCCGTCCAAAAGCTTAATTACTATCTGTCCTACTATAAAAATACAGTGTGCTATTGTAAAAACACCCCTATTATTGCGGCACTTACGGATATTGTATATAAGTCTCTCTTTTCTTTTATAATGCCCTTCAACCATGAAAAATCATATCTTTTCTTCATACTCACTTCTCCTTATATTTTAATCCAAGAAGCCTGTCCCAGCCGGCAGCAAAGAAATCCTGCAAACTGTTTACATACTCCTTGGCACTTTCTTTTATCAAAATCATGTGCAACCACTTCAAAAAACCCCGTTAAATAAAGAATTTGCCAATATATGGCATAGATCCACTCTTATATGCGGCAGATCATGCCCTTGTTTTTTCAGCACTTCTACAAATTTAACAGTACTTTCCACCTCCATATCTACAAGAATATCTACGAAATTTCCATACCTTGAACCGAAACCACAGCATATTATGAGTTTAAACTGGCTCAAAAATAATCATATATTATGTCAATGACTTTCTCCATGCCCTGTTCTGAATAGTTATGCAAGATTCTATTTGTCTCTTTGGTGTCGCATTACTGAAACCTTCATGGTAATAATTAAAATAATAAAAGTAATTTATCCGCCCCTCTTTTACCAGACTTGTAAAAATTTTATTTTATCGGCAAATCTACTGTAAGCAACAATCTGTAGCACAGCCCAAACTTTTCTCATACTTCGCATAGAGGCGTTAGTATAACCCTTTTCATAAATTCCTGCTTAGCCACTTCAGGTATTTTAAGCTCTATATCTATCCTCATAAACCTCTCCAATCTCATAACAGCGTTATTATAACACTGTTATGGACTCTTGTAAATATGATGAATTGTCGGGAGTTAGCAGTATAAACAATTATAATAGTTTGTGATTGTTGTTTATAAAAACCTCCGTATAACTCAATCATACTGCAACCCTTTCTCGAAAGCCTGACAAATTCACACAGACTGCGGAACTCGTGTGCTCGCCAAAGGGCGGCGAGCTGCACTCGAACAGTCCTCGTCTGTGGAATTTGTATCTTGCTTTATCAAAAAGGGTTAACCAAAAGATTGAATTATAAGGAGTCCCACCACGCCACTGTTACAAAAATTAGTGGTGTGTAAGATATATTTATAATTGTTTATGTTACAAAAGGGAAGGTGAGGGGAGATGACAGCGACTTTTATCTCAAATTACAAAAGCGGTTCCCTATATGAAAATAATAAGTAATTGGTGAGGATGTAAGTTATATTGTAACTTTACTTACAGTGTTGTTCATAAGTTTCCCTGCATCTCTTCACAAAATCCGGTATAGGGAGATTGCTTTTTATTTTAAGTTCTACAAACGTAGTCGCAAAGTATAAACATAACTCAGGTAGAAACAACGTATCAGTACTCCTTTTTGGCAAAGGTAATTGCAGCGTAGGTGTAGTATCATTGCACAATTATTTACAATAAGCAGCTCTAAAAATTAGAAATATAACGGTGTTTCATATCCCCTATCCGCAGTATCTTAGTCTATTAACATTATTTGAACAGACTTTTTATAAGTCCGGAATAAAAGTCGCTGACACATCTCCTCCTCTACTTTCCCTTAGCAACATAAACACAGCCATTTATCTCCACTAAATTTATACAGCTCTTCCTTGCGGGTTGATTACTGAAGAAACACCCTATTTCAATCTTTAGCGCTTAGTACTGTTAATAAAGTGAGTTACAAACTTTACAGACGAGGACTATGAGCGTCAGTCCACCACGCTTTTTGGTGGACAAGTTGAGTTCCGCAGTCTGTACTAAGTCTGCTCGAAACTTATTAATAGTACTAAAGGATTGAATAGGGAGTGTTTTGTTTAATTCTGCTGTTTAATTTGACTATTGTTTGTGCTGCTAACTCCCTATTATGCATTTTTCTTTCTTTACTAAATGTATCACTAAACTTACAGCAATAGTTATAGAGTACAGGTATCAGCCATGACATACCTATATCGAATAAAGGCATTTTTATAAATATTTATTATAGGGCTTATATGCTGAGCTGAAAGACTTTAGGAAGGGCATCTAAGAAGTCTCCTATGCTAAAATATTCCGGTAACAACTATAGCGGCTGTCCATACTATGCGGCTGTCATCAAATCTTTTTGTAAACATTGCAAGGAAGATAGTTACTATTACCAGCGGATATATGAACATCAAAGCCGGTATTGAATAGCTTATTATACTGCTAAGCCCTAGATTGGCTACAACAACACTGAAACCTGCAAATATGCAGGCATATATCTTGTATGATAGAAATCTTGGGAACATTTCCGCAAATATATCCGAACAGGCACTTATAAGCCCTATAGCGGTTTTTATACAGGCAAGGAATACTATGATTGCCAGTACTATACTTCCAAGTGCTCCAAAATAATGGTAGGTTATTTGAGCCAGGGCTATACCTCCGTTTTCGGATATGCCGAACAGCCCTCCGCTCTGTGCTCCTACAAATGATAATCCGGCATATATAAGCACCATAAGTACAACACTTACAAATCCGGCTTTTGCAAGGCTTACTACTATAGCCTTATCTTCCTTTACTCCAAGGTCTCTTAAGGTATCAACCACTATAACACCGAAGGCAAGTGCAGCTATCGCATCCATAGTATTATAACCTTCGGTAAAGCCCTTAAAAAATGCCTGATTCATATAATTTTTCATTAGGTGCAAGAGTGCTTACATCAGACATGGATTAAATATCGCAAATAATATAAAGTAGCTTATAATTATAAGAAATAAAGGGGTTAAATATCTTACCGACCCATAAAAGTATCTTACTCGGATAGAGTGAAAATATTAAAGCCATGCCGAAAAATACCAGGGTAAATATAAATAACGCCAACGTTGAATACTCACTCGGTATAATGTTGGAAAAACCTATTGTATATGATACTGTCCCGGTTCTTGGCAGGGCAAAAAAAGGTCCTATGGTAAGATATAAAAGTATCGTAAAAAAATACGCCCAGCCCTTAGACACCAAACCTGCCAGATCAAACAAATTCTTTTTGGCAGACAGTCCCATAGCAACTATACCGAGAAAAGTAAGTCCCGTTCCGGTAGTTATAAAGCCTGTACAGGCAGTCCATACTTTATATCCCGCCTCCTGCCCCATATGCACCGGAAATATAAGGTTGCCCGCACCGAAAAACAAACCGAATAACATTGAACCTATAAAAAAATAATTAGATTTTGAGAGTTTTTTATCCATACCGCATTTCCCCCTACATAAATAAAAGTCCGAACATCAACACCTAAAGGCTATCCCCTTAAAGTATCAATGTCCGGACCGTATTATAATCTTAAATTAAACCGGATTATACTAACTCAAGCAATACTTCCATAGCAGCATCACCTTTACGCAAACCTATCTTCACTATTCTGGTATATCCACCGTTACGCTCTGCATACTTTGGAGCATACTCATCAAAAAGTTTATCGGTAAGGTCTATTGTTTTAGTATTCTTTTTTCTTCCAGCACCCTTGCTCGGTACATCCTTAAGCTCATACAATGCTGCAGACATTCTTCTTCTTGCATGCAGTCTTGAAGGCTTGTCCTTCTTTATTTCTCTTTGAACTTCGTCATATACGGTCTTCTTCTTACCGTCTACAACCTCTTTAACTCTCTTGCCGTCTTTGTCTTTTCTGGCTACCTTAGCAGTTATAGTAAGTGTTTCATAGTTATCCTTTTCCTTAACTGCAAGTGCTATTAAGGGCTCTACTAATTTTCTTACTTCCTTAGCTCTGGCTTCTGTGGTAACGATCTTACCATATCTAAGTAAAGTTGATACCTGACCTCTAAGCAAAGCTCTTCTTTGACTTGAAGTTCTTGAAAGTTTTCTATACATTGCCATAACTTTTATCCTCCATATACGGAAGTATATACATGCTTCATCGGTCTTACTGTATATACTAAAAATATTTACATTCCTTCACTTTGTCTAAGTTCCAAACCTAATTCCTTTAACTTAGCAAGTACTTCTTCTAAAGACTTTCTTCCCAGATTTCTGACTTTCATCATATCTTCCGGTGTTTTATTACATAATTCTTCTACGGTATTTATTCCGGCTCTTTTAAGACAATTATAAGATCTTACGGATAACTCCAACTCGTCTATATTCATCTCCAGAGCTTTTTCTTTATCATCTTCTTCTTTCTCAACCATCACTTCCGCACTCTTGGCATTCTCTGAAAGATTGATAAAAAGTTCAAATGTTCGCTTAAAACTTTAGCTGCAAGGCTTACCGCCTCATCCGGTGCCAAAGCACCATTGGTAAATACATCTAAAATAAGCTTGTCATAATCTGTTATCTGTCCCACACGAGTATTTTCCACAAGGAGATTTACCCTCTCAACCGGTGTATATAAAGAGTCTATAGCAATAACTCCTATAGGAAGTTCTTCATCTTTATTTTTATCAGAACTTACATAACCTCTTCCGTTTTGTATAGTAAGCTCTATATAAAGCTTACCCTTGCTCAGTGTTGCTATTACCTGATCTTTGTTGATTATCTCTATATCAGGATCACACTTAATGTCTGCCGCAGTTACTACGCCTTCGCCTTCAAAGTCTATAATTGCGGTCTTAGTCTCATTTATCGGACCGGTATTCTTAATAGAAAGGCTCTTGATGTTCATAATGATTTCCGTAACATCTTCTTTAACACCCTCTATAGAAGAAAACTCATGCAGTACACCATCTATTCTTACCTGACTTACTGCAGTTCCCGGAAGGGATGAAAGCATGATTCTTCTTAGGGAGTTACCTAAGGTTGTACCATAGCCTCTCTCTAGTGGTTCACATATGAATCTACCGAATTTCTTATCATTGGAAATCTCTGCAATCTCTATCCTGGGTTTTTCAAAATCGAACACTTAATTCCCTCCTTCGTTGCTATACTCTATCATTTATAAGACAACTTCCTACTTATAAAATTTACATAATTATGCATCTTGAAACTTTCCCTAACACATTACCACATAAAAAGGTCTAAAACTTTTCTATGCAATAAATATAAATATGCCCACCAGGTGAGCATATCAGTATTTGGATACTTTAGCAGCAAAATCACTACTAAAGTATCTTTACAATTATTTAGAGTATAACTCGACGATAAGCAGCTCATCTACAGGTACATCTATCTCTTCCCTTGTAGGTAAGGACTTGATACTACCCTTTAAGTTATCTATGTCAACATCTAACCAAGCCGGAGCTATACGTCCGCCTGTCTGCTCTATTACTTCTTTATATCTTGCTGATGACTTAGACTTTTCTCTAATTTCTATTACATCACCTGCTTTTACCAAGTATGATGGAATATTTACACATTTACCATTAACTAATACGTTCTTATGTCCAACGATTTGACGTGTCTCTCTTCTTGTTCTTCCAAATCCCATACGGAAAACAACATTGTCAAGTCTTCTTTCAAGAAGTATCATAAGGTTTTCACCTACCTGACCTCTCATTCTTGAAGCCTTAGCATAGTAATTTCTAAAAGGTCTCTCAAGCACACCATAGATGAACTTGGCTTTTTGCTTCTCACGAAGCTGACTGCCGTACTCACTCATCTTCTTATTGGCTCTTTTTGATACCCTGTTTGATTTCTTATCGATACCTATATATATAGGATCAAGTCCGAGTGACCTACATCTTTTAAGAACGGGAACTCTATTAACTGCCACTTTTAGTACCTCCTATTAGACTCTTCTACGTTTTGGCGGACGACAACCATTATGTGGTACCGGTGTTACATCCTTTATACTTGTTACTTCAATTCCACATGCAGCGAGAGCACGAATCGCCGCCTCTCTACCGGAACCGGGTCCTTTTACCATAACATCTACGTATTTTAAGCCATGTACTAAAGCTGCTTTTGCAGCAGTCTCAGCAGCCATTGAAGCTGCATATGGAGTAGATTTCTTTGAACCTCTAAACCCTAGACCACCGGCACTCGCCCAAGATAAAGCATTACCCTGAGTATCAGTCAATGTAACAATAGTATTGTTAAATGATGACTGGATATGTGCCTGTCCACGTTCAACGTTTTTCTTTACGCGCTTTTTAGTCACCTTTTTGGTGGACGCCTTATTTGCCATCTAAACTAACCTACTTTCTCAAAAATAAATTTTACGTTCCTGTTATTAAAACATGCAACGTTTTGTGTTTCAGTTACTGTTACTTCTTCTTATTAGCAACTGTCTTTCTTGGTCCCTTACGAGTTCTGGCATTAGTCTTAGTCTTCTGTCCGCGAACCGGCAGATTCTTTCTATGACGTATACCACGATAACAACCTATTTCCTGTAATCTCTTAATATTAAGAGCGATCTCTCTACGTAAATCACCTTCAACTACCTGAGACTCAGAAATAACAGCTGCTATTCTCTTAACTTCGTCGTCTGTAAGATCCTTTACTCTAGTGTTAGGATCTACACCGGATTCAGAAAGAATACGATTGGAGCTGATACACCTATACCGTAAAATATAAGTAAGACCTATCTCCACACGTTTTTCTCTCGGTAAATCAACGCCCTGCTATACGAGCCATTGTGCTGTCTTCTCCTTATTTTTATTAGATCTTTATCGAATTAACCTTGTCTTTGTTTATGTTTCGGATTCTCACAGATAACCCTGATAGATCCTTTTCTTTTAATAATTTTGCATTTATCGCAAATTGGTTTAACCGAAGATCTTACCTTCATTGTAACTCTCCTTTCCTCGCTACCAATAAAGTCGCCTAAATATTATATCACTGAGGGTTATATTAGCAAGTTGTTTTTACTTATCACGCCAGATTATTCTGCCCTTTGACAAATCATATGGTGATAACTCTATTGTAACTTTATCTCCCGGCAATATACGTATGTAATTCATACGCAATTTACCACTTATATGTGCAAGTACCTGATGCCCGTTTTCCAGCTCTACCTGAAACATGGCATTAGGTAATTTTTCTTTAACTACACCTTCAATCTCTATAACGTCCGATTTAGACATTCTTACCTCCAAACGTCTTTAGGAAATGTTTTACTTCTTCATCCTTCATAGTCCCGAGAGCTATTGCCTGCTTTATCTTAATCTGCTTCTCACTTTCAACATATACTATTTGGATGTGTTTCTTATTCTTTTTCTTAGTTTTGGCAGGGGTTTTTCTTATCACCGTCTGCCAAATACAGTATATCTTCTTTAATTCCTACAATCAGATATTTTGACTCTTTGTCATGCCCTGCCAGCGATATGGCTACATGCCCTACATCATATGTAAGCATAGCTTACCTCCGCTATTACTTTAATAATGAAAGTATATCCGGACCTTCATCAGTAATAAGTACCGTATTCTCGTAATGTGCTGAAAGTGTCCTGTCAGACGTCTTTACAGTCCATCCGTCATCTAAAAAGTCAACATCACCTCTGCCTATGTTAACCATAGGCTCTAGTAGTGTCATACCCGCTCTTAAACGTACACCCTTGTGGTCCATCTTAAAGATTAGGTACTTCAGGACTTTCATGTGGTCTGAAACCAACACCGTGTCCTACAGATCTCTTACTATTCCATATCCTCTGCTGCTCAAGTATTCATCTATGCACTACAGATGTCATTAAGAAAATTACCGCTTTTTGCGTACTTTATACCCTCAAAAAAAGATTCTTCCGTAACCTTTATAAGATCCAGAGCTTCTTTAGAGGCAGCAGGCATGGCATAGGTTCTTGCAGCATCCGAATGATATCCCTTCCATATAACTCCCGCATCTATACTTACTATATCGGTATCTTTTATTATATTCTTTTTAGACGGTATACCGTGTACCACTTCTTCATTTACAGAAATGCACACCGATGCCGGATAACCCGAATAGTTTAAAAATGAAGGTATGCAAGAGTAGGATCGGATAATCTCGTCCGCTATCTTGTTGATATGCCAGGTAGTTGTACCCGGCTTTATATACTCTGCCAACTCTGATGGTCTTTGCCAACACCTCGCCGGCATGCCTCATAAGCTCTATTTCTCTTTCTGATTTTATCGAAATCGCCATTTAATCTTACTCCCTAAGCATGGCTATAATATCTGAAAATACCTCTTCCGGAAGCTTGGTTCCGTCTACTTTTTTCAATATACCGTGCTTATCATAATAATCTACTAATGGGCTTGTAAGTTCATGATACACTTCTAATCTTTTCTTCACAGTTTCAGGCTTATCATCATCCCTTATAACCAAACTCATGTTCACAACTGTCGCAAACATTTTCCTTAGTCGGAGGAGTAAATTCAATATGATAAGTTGCACCGCAGCACAGACAAACCCTTCTGCCCGACATACGACTTAAAAATAGCACTGTCCGGAACATCTACTTCCACCGCATAGTCTATTTTTTCTCCTAATTTGTCCAATGCCTCGCCTAAACTTACAGCCTGTGCTATAGTTCTTGGAAATCCATCTAATACAAAACCTTTTTTACAATCATCCTGATGTATCCTGTCTAAAAGCATGGCTATAGTTATTTCATCCGGAACCAGATTCCGTTGTCTATATAACTTTTTGCCTTAACGAGCTCTGTACCTTCTTTTTATATTTGCACGGAAGATATCGCCTGTTGATACATGAGGTGATTGAATATTCTGCAGCTATTTTCTTAGCCTGTGTTCCTTTTTCCTGCACCCGGTGCGCCAGCATAATTATCTTCATTACACAATTTCGCTACTAAAATGTGTTGTAGCATCTCCTTTTTCTATATATATGAAAATATACACTAAACTATAACCTTATACATTTTATTACTGTGATTTTTATATTACTTAGCTCATTATTATATAAATCAGGTAATACCCTTAAATCTTTTAAAAGTATTACCCTTTTTATTTTAATCCATTAAAAAGCCCTTTATAATTTCTCTCAAGCATCTGAGATTCAACGGCACTTAATGTTTCAAGTACAACACCTACAATAATGATAAGTGAAGTTCACTGTAGAAAGATAACCCTACTTACTGAAAATAATCCTGACGCTATTATAGGAATTATACATACTATAGTAAGTCCAACGGCTCCTATAAAGATTATGTAATTTAATATCTTACTTAAGTAGTCGCTGGTCGGCTTACCCGGTCTTATACCCGGAATAAATCCGCCTTGTTTTTTCAAGTTATCTGCTACTTCCAACGGATTGAAAACTATTGATGTATAGAAGTAAGCAAATAATATAACAAGTGTTACATATATTAATGCACCTATGCTTGCCCATGGCTTGTCAACAACAAACCAGTTTGAAGAACTTAACACTGCAAGTATCTTGCCTCCGACAGAAGCCGGATCGACTTTTAAAAACTGGCTTATAACAACCGGAAATGACATAAGTGATGAGGCAAAAAATAACCGGAATTACACCTGCGGTATTTACCTTAAGAGGTATACTTGAGTTTTGATTTTGAGCACCTACCAGTCTCCTGCCTTGAGTTTTTGCAGAATACTGTACCGGTATCTTTCTGGTCGCATCCTGTAATACAATAACAAATACTACCATTACAAAGATTAAAGCCAGTATAATCGCACCTACAAGCACCTGTAAAGCTATTGATGACTTCCCTGCTATGAACTTTGTATACAATATACCCAAATCTGATGGAAGTGAAGAAATTATGTTAAACAAAAGCACCATGGATATACCGTTACCCACTCCGCTTTCTGTAATTCTCTCACCTATCCACATCAGGAAAGCACTTCCTGCTGTCATCGTACATACCACAACTATTACACTCTTAATTCCTTTTTGTATAAGCAGACCTTGACTACCGAAACCTACCGCCATAGCGATAGCCTGTAATAAAAGCAAGACCTACTGTGAGATAACGTGTATACTCCAATATCTTCTTTCTGCCGTCCTCACCCTCACGCTGCATTTCTTCAAGCTTAGGAATAGCTATGGTCATAAGCTGCATTATAATAGAACTTGTAATATAAGGTGTAATACCAAGTGCCAATATACTCATCTGCTCGAAGGAGCCTCCGGTTATTGCCCTGATAAATCCTAATGCACCATCATTCTGTTGGAAAAATTCCTGAACAACGAGGATCCACACCCGGTATCCTTAAGTTGCTTCCTATACATATGACAATAAGCATCATAAATGTATATAGAATTTTTGTCCTGATATCCTTAATCTTAAATGCGTTACGGAGTGTTTTTAGCATATTAGATCACCTCACAAGTTCCGCCGGCTGCTTCTATCTTAGCCTTAGCACCTTCGCTGAATGCATTAACCTTAACGGTCAACTTCTTGCTCAGTTCACCATTGCCTAAAATCTTCACACCATCACGCTCGTTCTTTATAACACCTGAGCTTAAAAGTGCAGCGATATCAACTTCACTTCCACTTTCAAATCTTTCAAGAGCGGATACATTAATCGCAACTATGTCCTTTGTATTACGGTTTGTAAATCCTCTCTTAGGTATACGTCTGTATAAAGGCATCTGACCACCTTCAAATCCCGGTCTTGTTGCACCTGAACGAGCCTTTTGACCTTTATGACCCTTACCTGCTGTTTTACCGTTGCCTGAAGCATGTCCACGACCACGTCTGAAATCGTTATGCTTAGATCCTGCAGCGGGTCTTAGATTAGATAACTCCATGTTTGCACCTCCACTCTTCTTTATACTTCTTCAACTTTCACAAGATGCTTTACATGCCATATCATACCTCTGACTGCTGCATTATCAGGCATCTCTACTGTCTTATTTAGTTTTCTTAGTCCCAGTGCCTGTACAGTTGCCCTGTGTTTTGGAACAGCACCTATAGGGGATTTTACTAATGTGATTTTTAATTTCTCTGCCATTTTCTTCCTCCTAAACCTATCCAAGTATTTCCGCAACTGACTTGCCACGAAGTCTAGCAACTTCTTCAGGAGTCTTTAGTGATGTAAGACCGTCAAGTGTAGCTAAAACTACGTTGGTCTTATTGTTTTGATCCTAATGACTTTGTACGAATATTCTTAATTCCCGCAAGCTCCACCACTGCACGGGCAGGTCCTCCGGCTATGATACCGGTACCTTCTGGAGCTCTCTTAAGAAGCACATTTGCACTTCCGAATTTTCCGGTGTAATCATGAGGTATACTTCTGTTCTCATCTAAAGAAACTGTTACTAAAGACTTAGTAGCTGCCTCTTTACCTTTTCTTATAGCCTCAGGAACTTCTGTTGCCTTACCTGTACCTACTCCTACATGTCCGTTACCGTCTCCTACAACTACTAGAGCAGAAAATCTCATGGTACGTCCACCTTTTACAGTCTTAGATACGCTTAATAGCTACGACTCTGTCATTTAACTCCAATTTACTTGGATCTATGATTGTACGCTTCATGTATGTCATTCTCCTCCTATTAGAATTGTAAGCCGGCTTCACGTGCAGCATCTGCAAGTGCCTGAATCTTACCCTTATAGAGGAATCCACCTCTATCAAATACTACTTTATCTATACCCTTTTCCAAGGCTCTTTTTGCAACCAATGTGCCTACATAAGATGCTGCATTAATATCATTAAGCTTTTCAAGCTCTGATTTTACAGTTTTTTCAACTGTGGATGCACTTACTAAAGTATGCCCAACTGTATCGTCAATAATCTGAGCGTACATATGGTTTGTTACTTCTGAGATACTGCAAGTCTTGGTCTTGTTGCAGTGCACCTTCAAAAGCGATTACGTAATCTTTGATGCTTCTTTATGCGAACTTCGCTTTTAGATTTCTTGCTAACCATTATCCTACCCCCTTAATTATTTCTTGCCGGTCTTACCGACTTTACGTCTTATAGTCTCTGTAGCATACTTGATTCCCTTGCCCTTATATGGCTCAGGTCTTCTCTTATCTCTTATCTCGGCTGCGTACTGACCTACTTTTTCCTTGTCAATACCCTGGACTTTTACTATATTCTGTCCTTCAACTACTGAAGTAAGTCCTTCAGGGTCTGTAAGCTCTACCGGATGTGAATATCCTAATGAAAGTACAAGCTTGTTGCCCTGCTTTGCTGCTTTGTATCCTACACCGTTAACTTCAAGAACTTTTTCATATCCATTGGTTACACCTACTACCATGTTGTGGATAAGTGTTCTGCTTAAACCGTGGAGTGCTTTGTTTCTCTTTAAGTCATTCGGTCTTTTTACTATTATTTCTTCGCCTTCCTGAGTTATACTAAGCTCAGGAGCTATCTCTCTAAACTGCCCTTCGGTCCTTTTACAGTTACATGGTTATCCTTAGATATTGTTACTGTAACTCCTGCCAGTACAGCTATAGGTAATTTTTCCTATACGGGACATTTCTTTACCTCCTTAAATTGTTCGCGGTTTTATCCGTGTTTTCAGGTTATTTTTATGCGGTTTGTTGGCTAATTCTAAGTTTGTTTGTCTTAGGGTTCGCTTGCCGTACTCTCTGGCTCGCCGTCTTCTAAACTCATACTCGCTTCGCTCGTATTCGTTAAGGGCGACGAAGGCTGACTTAACTCAAGCTGCGCCTTACGGCTCATTCTCGCTAAGTTCTCTGGCTCGCCGTCTTCTAAACTCATACTCGCTTCGCTCGTATTCGTTAAGGGCGACGGCATGCCTACGACAAAGCTCGAACTTCGCCTTACGGCTCGTTCTCGCTAAGTTCTCTGGCTACCACACGAATGCCAATACTTCTCCGCCTATGCCCATTTTACGAGCCTTGCTGTCTGTTACTACACCTTGATTGGTTGATATTATTGCAATTCCGAGTCCGCCAAGTACCTTTGGAAGGTCTTCGTGGTTTGCATATATACGTAATCCCGGTTTTGATATTCTCTTGATACCTGATATGATTTTCTCTTTCTTATCAGCACCGTACTTCAATGTTATTCTTATATCCTTAAAGTTACCGTTATCAACGAGTTCATATTTCTTTTATATATCCCTCATCCAAAAAGTATGTCGGCTATAGCTACTTTCATCTTGGAAGAAGGTATATCAGCTGTATCATGCTTTGCAGTATTTGCATTTCTTATTCTTGTAAAGCATATCTGCAATTGGATCGCTCATTGTCATGAAAGGTTGCCTCCTTATTAATTCATCAGTTTATTATTATATCCTGCTTAAGCTTTTCGCTTACCAAGATGCTTTCTTTACACCGGTATTTGACCTTTATATGCTAACTCACGGAAGCAAATTCTACAAATACCATACTTTCTCGAATAAGCATGAGGACGACCGCAGATTCTGCATCTGTTATGAGCTCACTTGTAGAAAACTTTGCCGGACGTGCTTGCTTGATCTTCATTGAAGTCTTTGCCATTGTATTTACCTCCTAAATTATTTGAAAAATGGCATATTAAAATGTGTCAAAAAGTTCCGAAAACTTCTTCATCGAGTGTTAGCTGTGGTTACAAATATTATATCCATACCACGAACCTTGTCCACCTTATCATACTCAATCTCAGGGAATATGAGTTGTTCCTTGATACCAAGTGCATAGTTACCTCTTCCGTCAAATGCGTTAGGATTAACTCCTCTAAAGTCCCTTACTCTCGGAAGAGCAAGATTGATAAGACGGTCAACAAACTCATACATCTTCTCGCCTCTTAAAGTAACTTTACAGCCTATAGGCATACCTTCTCTTAATTTGAAGTTCGCAATTGACTTCTTAGACTTAGTGATAACCGCCTTCTGTCCGGAGATAATCTCTAAGTCTCTTACAGCAGAATCAAGTATCTTTACATTGTCCTTAGCTTCTCCTATAGCCATGTTAATAACTACCTTGTGAAGCTTTGGCACCTGCATACGATTCTTATAAGCGAATTTCTCTGTCATCTTTCCAACGATTTCATTCTCATACAATTCTCTTAATCTTGCCAACTTATTGTCCTCCTTTCTGATTAGTCGATTACCTTACCTGTCTTCTTTGCTATACGCACTTTCTTGCCGTCTCTTATTTCGAATCCAACTCTTGTAGGCTTGCCGTCTGACATAAGCATTACGTTTGATATATCAAGAGGACTTTCCTGATGTAATATACCTCCGTTTTGGTTGGTTCTGCTAGGCTTAGCGTGTTTGGTGTGCATATTGCAACCTTCTACTATAACAGTGTTCTTCTTTGCGTCTACACTTAAGACCTTACCTGATTTACCTCTGTCTTTACCTGTTATGATTTGTACTAAATCATCCTTTTTATCTTACACTGTAGCTACCTCCTTATAATACTTCCGGAGCAAGTGATACTATCTTCATAAATTGTTTCTCACGAAGTTCTCTTGCTACCGGTCCAAAGATACGAGTTCCCCTTGGAGTTTTATCTTCCTTAATAATTACTGCTGCATTTTCATCAAATCTTATATATGAACCGTCTCTACGACGTGTACTATTAACAGTACGCACTACAACTGCCTTTACCACATCGCCTTTTTACGCGCCGCCCGGTGTTGCATCTTTGACAGTAGCAACGATTACATCGCCGATATGGGCATATCTTCTGGTGGAACCGCCCATAACACGGATACAAAGCAGCTCTTTGCGCCTGTGTTATCAGCTACTCTAAGTCGTGTTTGCTTGCTGAATCATGCCAAGTACTCCTTCCTTGTCTTATTTAGCTTTTTCTATGATTTCTACCAATCTCCATCTCTTGTCCTTAGACAGAGGTCTAGTTTCCATAATTTTCACTGTATCGCCTCTTCACCGCAAAGCATTGTTCTCATCATGAGCCTGTGAACTTAACAGTCTTCTTCACAATCTTGCCATATAAAGGATGCTTTACATGATCTTCGATTGCTACTGTAATGGTCTTATCCATCTTGTTGCTGACAACCTTACCGATACGTGTTTTTCTAAGATTTCTCTTTTCCACGGTTTATCTCCTTTCGACTTAGCTAAGCTTAGAATTCTCAGTTATAATAGTCTGTATTCTTGCTATGTTGCTTTACGAACCTCTGCAATTCTAGAAGTGTTGTCTAACTGACTGGTTGCGTTTTGGAATCTTAAATTGAAAAGTTCCTTTTTAGCGGAAACTAATTCTTCTTTTTAACTCTTGATTGCTCTTAGCCCTTAATTCATTAACATACTTATTAGTTTTCACTTCTCTCACCACCTTCTAAATCCGCTTTAGATGCAATCTTACATCGCAAAGGCAGTTTGTGCATTACAAGACGAAGAGCTTCCTAGCCACTTCTTCAGGTACTCCCGCTATCTCAAACATAACTCTACCCGGTTTTTACTACTGCTCGCAATATTCTGTAGATCCTTTGCCGAACCCATACGAGTCTCTGCCGGCTTTGCTGTAACCGGCTTATCCGGAAATATCTTTATCCATACCCGCCGCACGCTTGATATAACGAGTCATAGCAACACGGGCAGCCTCTGTTTGATTTTGATTTGATCCAACATGGATCCTGTGCAACTTCAAACCAGACTCTCCGTGTGAGATAACTATTACCCTTAAAAGCCTTACCGGCCATTGAACCACGAGATTGCTTTTCTACGTTTAACTCTTTTAGGCATTAACATAATTATCTCTCACTCCTTCCTTGTTTTGCTTTTAGTAGGAAGAACTTCTCCGATATATATCCATACCTTAACACCTACCTTACCATGGGTTGTATCTGCTTCTGCAAATCCATCTACTCTATATCCGCACGTAAGGTCTGTGGTGGTATAGTTCCTTCAGAATAGAACTCTGTACGTGCCATATCCGCACCTCCGAGTCTTCCTGAACAGCTCGCCTTGATTCCCCAATACTCCCCGCCTTCATGCTTCTGCTCAGTAGACTTCATAGCTCTACGGAATGAATACGACTTTCAAGCTGTGCAGCTATAGACTCCGCTACTAATTGAGCATCTCTGTCAGGTCTCTTAATCTCTTTAATGTCTACAAGTACCTTCTTTGTGGTAAGCTTTGCTATTTCCAATTTTAATTTCTCTATTTCAGCTCCCTGCTTACCTATAACGAATCCCGGCTTTGCAGTGTGGATGATAATCTTAACTATTTCAGGTGAACGCTCTATCTCTATATTTGATATTCCTGCGCTGTATAATCTCTTCTTTAAGAATTTCCTGATCTTATAGTCCTCAACTAAATAATCAACAAAATCAGCTTCAGCGTACCATCTAGAACCCCAGTCTTTGATTACACCGACTCTTAAGCCGTGTGGATTAACTTTCTGTCCCATTAACTTGCCTCCTTATTTTCTTTCGTCAAGCACTATAGTTATGTGGCTCATTCTCTTTTCTATACGATATGCTCTACCCTGTGCTCTTGGTTTTTACTCTCTTCATTATAGGACCTGTTCCTGCATAGCACTCCGCTATGTAGAGATTGTCCGCTGCCAAATTGTTGTTGTTCTCAGCATTTGCAATTGCTGACTTCAGCAGTTTTTCGATAAGACTTGAAGCATATCTGGGATTATACATAAGTATACCGAGCGCTTGTTCAACACTCTTACCTCTTATAGCATCAATACAAAACATGCCTTCTGAACAGATACTCTCGCATAAGAAGCTTTTGCTGATGGTCTCTTATCCTTTACTGCATTTCTTTCTCTTTTTAATTTGGGATCTATGACCGCTTTGCCATGAGTGAAACCTCCTTTCCAAACCTTTCTTATTATCTTGATGCCTTCTTGTCATCTGATTTGTGGCCCTCTACTATGTTCTGGTAGCTACAAATTCGCCCTAATTTATGTCCTACCATATCCTCTGTAACATATACAGGAATATGCTTTTCTTCCGTCATGTACCGCCATGGTATGCCCTACCATGCTAGGGAAAATCGTTGAACGACGAGACCAAGTCTTGATAACACTTTTCTGACCTGACTTGTTCAACTCATCAATCTTTTTAAGTAAGCTCGCATCTGCGAATGGTCCTTTTTTAAGTGAACGTGACATCTGTCTCCCCCTTATTTATCCCTTTACCGTCTCTTCTTCTTACGATAAGTTTGTTTGAATGTTTCTTCTTATTTCTTGTCTTAAGTCCAAGTGCAGGCTTGCCCCATGGGTAGCATTGCAGGACGACCTATACCGTGTCTTACCTTCACCACCACCGTGCGGATGGTCGTTAGGGTTCATAACAGAACCACGAACTGTAGGTCTGATACCCATATGACGCTTTCTACCCGCCTTACCGATCTTGATAAGTGAATGTTCTCCGTTACCTACAACTCCTATTGTTGCTCTACAGCCTATAGGAACCATACGCATCTCTGTTGAAGGAAGACGAAGTGTTGCATACTTACCTTCCTTAGCCATAAGCTGAGCTGAGTTTCCTGCTGAACGAACAAGCTGTCCGCCCTTACCCGGAATAAGCTCTATATTATGTACCTGTGTACCTACCGGTATAGCAGATAATGGAAGGCAGTTACCTACCTTAGCTTCTGCATGCTCACCGTTATTAACAACATTACCTACCTTAAGACCTTCAGGTGCTATGATATAAGCCTTAACTCCGTCGGCATATGCTATAAGAGCTATATTAGCCGATCTGTTAGGATCATACTCTATTGATAAAACCTTTGCAGGTATTCCGTCTTTTTGAATTTCTCTTGAAATCTATAATTCTGTATTTTCTCTTAGCACCGCCGCCACGATGTCTAACTGTTATCTTTCCTTGATTGTTACGTCCTGCGTTCTTCTTAAGTGAAACCACTAAAGATTTCTCAGGCTTGCTCTTTGTGATCTCTACAAAGTCTGAACCTGTCATATTACGTCTGGACGGAGTATATGGTTTATACTTTTTAATTCCCATTATGTTCTCCTTTTCTTTATCACGGTTTCAAACCGTATAATTGATGCAGATCAATATTTACTTCTGCATTAAAGCCTACAGTCCCTGGAACAACTCTATTTCCTTGCTGTCCTCTTTAAGTTGTACTATAGCCTTCTTTCTCTTAGCTGTTTTACCGAATGTCATACCACGTCTCTTGGTCTTACCGTCCAAGTTCATGGTATTAACTTTCTCAACCTTGGTTCCGGGGAACATCTTTTCTACAGCTTCCTTTATCATGGTCTTGTTAGACTCCGGATGTACTAAGAAAGTATACTTCTTAGATGACATAGCTGCCATGCTTTTTTCTGTAATCACCGGCTTTAGGATTACATCATAGTATTGTATGTTTGCCATTATACATATACCTCCTCGATAGTATTCACTGCTGCCTTGAAGCAACTACTGTATTGTACTTTAATATATCATAAAGCATTTATAGTATTAGGAGAGCCATATAGCTCCTCTTAAGTTTCTTACAGAAAGAACTGTGTTGGTTTCACCGTTGGAAGCTACTACCAATGCCTTTGAAACCTTTAAGTTGTCAAGAGTCTGACGCATCTTCTTGGTCTTGATCTCATCCATGGCAAAATCATCTACTACTATAAACTTGTTTTCCTCAACTCTGCTGCTAAGTGCTGACTTAAGTGCAAGTCTCTTTTCTTTCTTATTAAGATTGATTGTATCAATCTCTTGGTGTCGGAGCAAATACTACTCCACCGCCCTTCCACTGCAGTGCACGGATAGAACCTTGTCTTGCATGACCTGTTCCCTTTTTGTTTCCAAGAGCTTTCTGCCTCCTCCACGATACTGAGAACGTGTCTTTTGCCTTTTATACCCTGTCTTTTATTGGCAAGCTGTGCTACAACGCCATATGTACAAGATGTTCATTTACTTCAACACCGAATATAGCATCGTTTAATTCTATATCTCCAACTTCTTTACCTTCAATACTTGTATACAGATACTTTTAGCCATTGTGCAGATCCTCCTTTCTGTAAAGATTAGGCCTTAGCCTTCACTGATTCTTTTAAATGTAACTAATGCTTTCTTAGAACCCGGTACTGCACCTTTTTACTAAGATTAAGTTCTTCTCTACATCTACCTGCACTACTTCAAGATTTAATGTACTGACCTTCTTTTGCACCCATCTGTCCGGCATTCCCTTGCCCTTAAATACACGGCTCGGTGATGATGTTGAACAGTTTGAGATCACTTGATGACGATGGAACTTTTTGAACCGTGTGCCATAGGTCCTCTGTGCTGACCGTGTCTTTTAATAGCACTTTAGATCGACTCACCTTTTTGATATTGCACTTGCATCAACCTTATCTCCCACCTGGAAGATATCAGCCTTAATCTCATCCTTTACTGAGTACTCACTTGCATTATCAAACTTGAACTCTCTTACAAATCTTCCTACCGGATAATACTCTCTTTTGCCTTCATTCTTCTTAACAACCAATTTTTCAATGCCTGCTTTTTCCAAATGACCTTTTCTAGCCTTATTTACCAATTTTGTACGTATCTGTCCATAAGCTACCTGTACTGCCCTGATAGCCGTCATTTTCCTCGGTCTTAACCTGTGTAACCACACAAGGACCTGCAAATGCACTATTACCGGTACAAGCACTCCGGCTTCATTAAACACCTGAGTCATGCCAACTTTTCTTGTAAGTATAGCCTTTTTCATTTTTATTCCTCCATTTTTCTACAGCGGAGCATATCAATGCTCATCCTAGAGCAGGATTATCTACTCTTCACTTTTTAATTCTATATGTACTCCTACCGGTGCCTCAAGACGTGATAATGCATCAACTGTCTTTTGGTTAGGTGTAAGCACATCGATCAGTCTCTTATGAGTTCTTTGCTCGAACTGCTCACGTGAGTCCTTATATTTGTGAACTGCACGGAGTATTGTAACTACCTCTTTCTTGGTAGGCAGCGGCACCGGACCTGAAACCCTAGCACCTGCCTTCTTAACTGTGTCAACTATCTTAAGAGCACAGCTATCAAGCAGTTGGTGGTCGTACGCCTTTAGTATAATTCTCATAGCGACTTGCCATAGTCGCCTCCTTTTTCGTGCTTTTATACAAAAGTTCGACAAGCGGTGACTGTACACATCTCCGTGTGTGTCATATTAACTACACACGAAAATACCACATAGTGGTATCCTTTGCTGTTGTTTGTACAGTGACTTGTCGCCAGTTTTTGTAACATGACCTTCGCTCCACACAAAACCTATGCCCTATTCTTCGGTATAGCAACCTGTGTTTCATAGCTATCAATGTCACAGCCCGAATATATTATCATAGATTTTAAGCTAACGCAAGAGAGGAGTTTAAAATGTTTTTACTTTTATTAATGAACTGTCTAAACTGTATCGATGCATAAATCAATTATCCCAAGAATACAATCTGCGGTGTTGGAATAAACCAAACTTTTTATACTTTTTAGAAATAAAGAGCAACCTCCTTTTCGGCTGCTCTTTTCATTTTCCTCAGATTATAAATATGTATCAACATCTGTTGCAGTCTATGAAACATTTTTCAGACATATCCTCAACCTTATCAAAAACCTACGAAAACCTATAAACTCTTCACCGGAGTTAAATATGCTGTTGTCTTTGATCACTATCCTATCACCCTCATAAACAAACTTAACATAATCATCATTACTGCGTATGCAATATATTCATTACCGTTCTTGGACTTTACTACTCCGGTAAATCTACCTGAATAGTAGTGGGTCGATAGGGGTTGTGATCTCTAAATCCATATAATCCTCACCGCTTTCGCTATACCAGCCCACTGTAAGCTCTGTAGTTATACCATTGTCATCATGACGTTTATATGTACCGTATATCCAATTTTGCCTGAATTCACCGATCCTTCTTGCTCTTGTCATGGTTTGTATTCTACCGCCATTACCCACTTACCGTCAGGATCAACATAGTAGCCGTCCGGGGTGCGTCCGTTAGTGACCAGATACCCTCTTGAATCGAAGTAATAACACTCGGATACTCCGTCACCGTTGCCATCTATCCATAGCCACTTTGAACTCGGGTATGATCCGTTATAATATCTGTACTACCAGCCACCGCTGTCTGTTGTCCATACACCTGCAAATGCATTCAAAGCAAATACACATGACAACACCAAGGATAAGACAAATACTCTTCTTAAAAATTTTTATGCTATATATAATCTCCTTTCTTATCGAAAAATTTTTATTAATCAAAAATATTCATGTTATCAAACCGTCACTATACGACTGTAAAATATTAACGATCATGGTAAAATTATCAGCTACACTTATGCAAGAGTTATGACCCGGCTACTGAACAACACTGACACCGTGCGCCTGATACGTCCGAAAGGTACTTCCAGATCTGTAGGATCGTAAAGCCATGCTGCGAAATCAAAGCTTAGTGTAACTCTTTGTCCGCTACGACCTGCAAGGTCAGCTCCTTCCGGCAAATATACTTCATTTACATCTTGAATAAAACAATTAATACCGTCTCCAGACATTATGTTGATCTTTCTTGTCCGTTCGAAATGAAAAAGCACCAGATAACCTGATTGATATGTACGATACTCTGCCGGCACTTTATCCCTATTTTGCATATCCTCATAAGTTAAAGCCTCTAAAGTTCAGCTGATATTAACACGTCCCGAATTATTGATATGGTCTATCATATCACCCACATACACCCTAGGCACCTGACCGTTCTCCACCCACATACCGTCGCTGTTTAATCTGTAACCGTCTACGAAATCATTTAGGATACAATACCCGTTCTCATTAAAATAGTAACACTCCGCATAGCCGTCACCGTTACTGTCTATCCATTGCCATGCATTAACAGGCCATTTACCGTCTCCTCTAAGATACCACCAACCTACATTATCACGTGACCCATAAGCCTCCGGCAAATGCAGTCTCGGTTGTCAAAACGGTAAATACAAAAACACAAAAAAAATCTTAAAACTTTTCATAATACATCCTTTCTTAATTGAATGCTGTTACGATTTTAATAAACATAAAACAAAGATCTTCAATATTAAAGATTCCGAATAAAATTCCTCGCTTTATCTTTACTTGAGTCTAAGGTATACTCTTTAGGCATAAAAATCTATTACCCAATGAATAATCTTTTTGAAAAATCCCTAATGGTATTCAATGAATCAGAACAACTTGCACAAAAGGGCAGTGTGCTTTTATGCACATTGTATAGGAAGATTCTGATCACAGTATTAATATTAATTGTAGCAGCTACCGTGAAATATATTATCAATTCGGTTTTAGGGTTAATTTGTTTTCTTTTAATCATATTTGAAATATTATACACAAATGTAGCATAATTATATATAAACGGTGATTTTTATTAGTTTTTGTAAGAAATATTCAAATCTATTTTTATACTATTCTTTATTGAACCCCTTACTTTTTGGGATGTTATAATTTCCCAGTGACTAATTATTGTTTTCTTTTTATCAAGTAAGAATAAAGTTTTGTGATATTCTTTCTTACTTTATAAAAATCGGAAAGGAGTACTATGAAAAGATTCTATTAACTGCGGCATTCTCCGTTATTATGTGTTTTGAGGCTCTGGCTTTTACTTCCAACAATCCGGAAGTCACAATTAAAAGTGGTGACACAGGAAGAACATACACATGGACTTCTCCGCTCGGAACCGAGATCACCATGCCTGTTATTACCAAGGATGCGATTATAAGTATAGCTAAGGAAGATGATGAAAAATATGCAGAATCATATGCATGATCCTTCGAGGTGCGATTACACAGTAAAAATAAGATTATGTTCGGTTACAAAAATTCCGCTTTTGCCATCGCTTCTTTATCCTTGTACAAGCAGACGGATTATTCACCTATAAATATGAGCCATTATAATTACGACGATAAGATATTAACACTTAACAGAAGAGGATACCAAGGGCAGGATGTTATTATAGGTTTCTATAAAAATATATTGCCACGCAATAAGGTTAGAGGATGGGACTTTGAAGGTGCTCAATTTACAGAAGAAAATGCAGACAGGTAGGATACTTCTATGTTGATGCAGCTCGGCTCCTGCACAGTCTGCACAGTCACAAGGCTGGGAAAGCAGTGAAAGAGGCTGGAAATACAAAGACAGCAACGGAAGTTTTTATATCTGACAACTGGAAACAAATGAGACGGTATCTGGTATTTCTTTGACGGCGAAGGATATATGGTTACAAGCTGGAGACAGATAAACGGAACTTGGTACTTCTTTAATGATAAAGGCGCTATGATCACAGGCTGGGTTCAAGTCGGCAATGATTGGTACTTCATGACACTGTCAGGAGCTATGTTGAGCAATACCACCACTGCTGACGGCTATGAGGCTGATGCCTCAGGAAAATGGTTAAAATAGTCCATTTGATCTACAAATAAAAAGCAACTTGAAATGTAACTTTCGAGTCTCGAATAATCGAGGATAATGTGTTACATTGAAAGTTTGCTTTTTCGATGTCTTTATAAAGAGTCAGATCAAAAACTTATCAATCACTTTATTTAAAAGCCTTTTTGATTTTTATAAAATATACTTTGATCTCATTAAAAATATTCTAGGAATTGTGTCTTAAAACTATAACAGACTATACTATTTGCACAAAAATAAATATTGCTGCACAGTAAATAAAGGCAAGAAAAGATGTTGCCAATTTATCATACCTTGTTGCCAACTTACGGAAATGTTTTTATCTTATTGAAAAACATCTCTATCAAACCGGCATTCTATATAAAGCCGGTTATCGTATTCTCACTGTTCTTTTGCATTTGATTTTGCGGAATAGTATAAGAAGCTTTTTGGGAGGTAATATATTCCCTTTATTTTTAAACTTCCATATGCTTTGTCAGCAAGGATATTACTGCCTTCAATGTCAACTTATGACAGTAGATCCAAAAGCACAAACACAATCATGCTCGCTTTCCGGCAGTCAGTGCAAAATATATGGGATTACCCAAACCGTCAACTATGGCATGAATTTTGGTTGTATTACCTCACGACTTCTTCCTGATATGTTGATTTACTTCGTAATTTACAGCCCCTTTTAGCACCTGCACTGTGCTGATGGGCTTTGACACTGTAGAGTCAATACTGAGATTTTCATAATCAGCCTCAGCATTCAGAGCATGGAATATGTTAAACAGCGTGTCATCATCACGCCATTTACAAAAACGACTGTATACTGTTTTCCAAGAACCGGAAGCATTCAGGTAAATCACGCCATGCCGAACCGCTTCTTGCAAAGCCAAACAAAGCATTAAGCATCAGCCTGTTATCTCGTAAGCGGACGACCGGTTTGGGATTTTGGAAATAAATCCTTAATTTGTTCCCTTTGTTCATCTGACATTTTCATAGTGTTTTTGTCCCATGACTGTAATCTCCAATACTTTGTATATTTTATCAAAAATAAGGTATTGTCACAATTTTCAAGTTTTAAGACACACCCTAATGCTTTTTAATTGTATTTCATCGAATAATTAACCTAGAAAGGACAACTTACAGGGTAAAATAAAAGTTATCAAACAATAAATTACCCGCTAAGAAGTCCTTTATGAGTTGTGGATCCAAATATGTTTTTTTACATGGCTTCTATCAGCCCTGTAAAAATATGATTATAAAGTGCTATAGACTTCAAATAAATATACTACTTAATAAAGAGAATTTTATTTATCTATACATATCATTAATTACCGGTGCTCCAAGCGGTAATGAGGTGTCACTTGGCCAATAAGCAACATTCAAATCAAACCCTGCTTTTACATGCTGTCCGTTATATGCTTTTGATATCCGGTAAATCATTTAACGAAAGTACCTTAACAGTTTTAGAATAAGAGCCTCCGTCTATAGTCTTACATGTAAGTGCTTGTGGTATATCCAATATAAATAATATAAAATCTTTGTCTCTGTCTATAGAAGAATTCGGATTAGGATCATTAATTCCCTGTACCGCAAGAACTTCATTATATTTCAATACACGTATAGTACCGTTCAGTAAGGTGTATCTTGTATCGGCAACATCTACTTTCTTGGTTTGCACTATATTATTTTCAATCCATGCACCTGAAGCATTAACACGGTAATTATCAGGAGTTATTGTATTTATCATACAGTACCCGAATTTATCAAAATAATAACACTCTGCCGTACCGTCTGAATTACCATCTATCCATTGCCATGAGTTGAAGGCCATGTTCCGTTGCCTTGGATCATACCACCAACCCTTATTATCCTGTATCCAAGTCCCTGCATAAGCATTTATTGTGAAAAATATTGCAAATACCGGTAATACTAATAACACTTTAATATTTCTCATAAGCACTTCCTTTCTATAGAAATATTGTTCTACATTAATAAACCATATGACTACCTAATAAGCTTTTACCAATTTATTTCTTAAATCAAGGCTCTTTCTTATTATTTATTTCTTACAATTGTGCTATAATCCAAAGACTTTGTTTATAACATTTAGTATATACTTATCCTTAACCCTGCCTTGTCTTAATACCGGCTAATTGCTTAAGATCATTGCAAAAACTTTCTGCTTCTTTTTTACTCTTTGAGTAGATTATAGCCTTGGTATTATTCCTTTGATATATTGAGATCTTGCTATGTCTTAAAAATAATAAAATCAATACAGGGCAGACAAAAACAGCGGATAAAAAAATCCGATTATCGCTGTAACAACTACCCAAAATGTATTGTATCCGTTTAATACAGTTGAAACGGATACAGCACTTATATCTTGCAACAGTATCTCCGGCACTTTATTAAACTTCTTTGGTATAGTTGAAATATAAATCCTATCCTCTCCTATACAAACCTCACTTCTTATTTTTGAATTGGTCAAACTAAGTATGCTGCTTCCGCTCGCAGAGTAAAAACAGTAACTTCTCCCAATTAATAAATCTTTATTAAATACAGCCTGTGATTTATCATGCAATAAATTATTATGTGTTTCCAAGTTCGACTGATGATCCTGCTTCATTTTCAACCTCCCTCTTGTTTTATGATATATCTAAACCCAAATTATTCACAATAAATAAAAATCACAATACAGCATCCTACCCTTGAGTTTTTATTGAAAAATAAGTTTTTATCAAAGACTTTCTTTTTAAGGGTCAGATTTATCCACTTAAAAGGAAAATAACCTTTATTAGGAGTCTCCCGGAATCTGAAGAAAGAAATTTTTAATTTTTTTCTATTGCTACTCATGGTTAACATATTTACAATACTTATAAAGGATTCCTTTGCAGGTATTTATTGTTTGGGACATTTTTATTTTTACCATGTAAATCGTCTTTTTCTATTTACTGATTCTATGAAATGCAACATTTAATTAAAACATTTTAGTTATAAGACTTTCAATAACATTTAATGAAAAGCATATGAATAATTTGGGATTATATTAATTTTTCCTGTTTAATCAAAATAAAAAGTGCAATATAGTCCTTTTTATCAAAATACAATTATCCGATAAACTTCTTCTTAATAAACGACATTCAATGAATAAAACAAGATATTTAAATAATTACTCCCAAAAATAAGTGTCCAAAAATTAAATTCACTATGTTTTATGCAAATAAACAAACTTTATATTTACTTTATTTGTATATAATGTTATATTCTAAGTGCTTATATGTTTTTATTCTGTTATAATATTTCATAAATATTTGTTTTGTAGATTTACTATTTCGTATAATGTCTTTAATCAAAAATTATGGAAGGAATATATATGGAGCCTTTAAAGTCTTTAACATTTTAATACTATGCTTTTACCCTACTTTTTAGACGTAGAAAGCAGTTGTATCTACTATACTACTTGTTGTCATGTTTTGGATTTTAGTACTGTATCGATGATGGTTGGGATAGTATCTTCTTTTGTAGTGTTTATGGTAATGCGTATTACGGATTTCTTGTTCCATAATACATTTGCCTATAGAGTATCCCTTTAGTTTATGTATTACTAATCTATATATTAATAGTTCTTCCACCGCAGCTTTTACTGTTTTTCCTTAATTTATACGACAAATCCGGCAAAGTTGACTTTTTATGAAATTATGTAATATTAACCTATGACACTAAAGAAATTATACTTAATAAAAACTGACACTGTTATAAACCTTGTTATCATTAACAAAAAGAACTTATTCTGTACTATAAAAACACCTGCAACAAATGTTACTTTTTCATCTTCTAAAAATAGAAAAATAAACAACGCAATATAAGCTATAAGCAGCTTTCCCTTTTACTATGTAATGAGGAGGTTGTAGATTTTCTTTGCCTTGAAATGAAGAAGAGCTTTAGAGGTATTTGAGCAGACAACGGATTGATTGTCTGTTTTACAGTATCATTGACAGCCGACCTTATAACTAACTATTCATGCCATGCACCACAAGCGAATCTGTTAACGTATGAAATTTTTATAACAAAAAGCCTCAGACTTTTTACTGTTCAGGGGCTTTTTGTGTAAATGATAATTTTAACCTTAACTTATTACTTTTCAACTTTAATACAAACTAACTTTCAAAACCGTCTTGAGTTTTATGGTAATTTCCTTTAAAACTCCTAAACCTACTTCCTGAGTCATGCTCAATAATGCTATCTGTAATATTGATTCCGTCAACTCCATTGTAAGTGAATTTTATGTAGTCTCCACGGTACCTACAGCATAGTAACTGTTATTTCCGGTGTCATAAACAACTTGGCTGGTAAAAGCTCCAAGACTGTATGGAGAATAACTAAGATTCCCTTCTATTCTGATGTACATAGCACCTGAATCACTGTAATAACCCAGTTCCATCTCTGCATCCAAATACTCATCATGGCATTGATATACACCGTATATCCAGTCTCTCCTAAACCTACTTGCCTGTTTTTCTGCCCTCTTGTCTGAACTCTTCCGCTATCTACCCAGGCACCGTTTGCATCTACATAACAGCGTCAGGACTGTGGGTATTGGTGATTAGATATCCCCACTCATTAAAATAATAACATTCTGATACTCCGTCATTATCTCCGTCCAGCCATACCCACTGAGATGTAGGATATGAACCGTCATCATACCTGTACCATCAACCGTCCTTTGCCGTAAGCCACGCACCGGCAAAGGCACTCATAACAAATAAACTTGATAACATTAATGATAATACTAACACTGTGCTGAACTTTTCATAGCTGACCTCCTTATAGGTTTTTATTTTTATATTTGAATTGTATACTTAAGAACAAGTATCAATCGATATGTACAAAATTTCAGGATAATTATTCTTATTCACTTTTTACTCACATTAAAGTTAATAAATAAATGACATAAGTTAAGTTGTATTAACTTTTTAAGTAAAATAAATCACAAATTGTATATACCACCAATATAGTATAGTATCTTTATTGAACTACATAAGCACCCCCTGCTCTAATCATTCCATAAGGTTCTTCCAAATCGGTAGTATCAATTGCTTCTCTGAAATTAAAGCTCATAGTAACTCTTCTTCCGTTGTATCCTACAAGGCTATTTGCATCCGGAATGTACACCTCGTCTACATCTGTGATAAAAGCAATTTCTACCGTCTCCTGACATTATATTAATTTTTCTTCTCTCGTCAAAATGAAAGATTGCAGCGTTTTCATCTCCCGGTTGAGTATTTAGAACTTGTATTGTTCCGCTAATTGAAGTGCGTCCCGGATTATTGATATGATCTATCACATTTCCTACATACATCCTTTGCACTTGTCCGTTTACCGTCCACATACCATCAGCATTTACATAGTCCCCATGGATATGGGTATTTAAAGCACAGTATCCTTGGTTGTCGAAATAATATGACTCGGCATAACCGTCTCCGTTGCTGTCTATCCATTGCCATGCACCGTTAGGGCCATCTGCCGTCTCCTCTTTGATACCACCAACCTATGCTGTCTCTACCCATGAGCCTCCTGCATAAGCACTTAAGGAACCCAAAATCATAAATACAAAAGCACAAACCAAAATCTTAATACCTTTCATAACTCTCTCCTTCCTTGGCTACACTTATTTTTATGAATATATATTCGGTTTTATGTTTCTCAATGCTAATCTACCCTTTTTCAGTAAAAATCTATTATCAATGAATACTCTTTTTAAAAAAGCCAAATAGTATTCAATGAATAAGAACAACTTGCATAAAAACCTATGGTATTTTTATGGTTTTATATAAAATAACTATTTTTATTAAATTAATATCATTTTTATCAGGATTTGATTTTTAATATTTTTGTTTTATTTTTCTCAAGGCATTGAAGTTAAATTACTTTTCATTTTTAGCTTTCAAAAGATTAATAAATTCTTTTGATAGACAGATACCTATAAAAATTAATTTATTAGCTCGTACACGGTAAATACAAAAAGCAGCTTTATTATGTAGCAAATCCAAATATCTGAATTTGGTTAGCTAAATATAAAAGCTGCTCTTTTTCAATTTTAAGTTTCTCCTATCAATCAAAAATGTATATTTAAAAGTAATGGGAGAAACTACCAGTCAAAAAGCAAAAAGTAATCTCAACTTCCCATCTTTTTAAATATACTCTTGATTTGGTTTTTAAGTCAACCACACAAAAATGTATCTCTATGTGTAATTCCGATAAATGTCTTGTTCTCCTATTGTATAAAGCAGGTATTGTTTATCTTCTGATAATTTTAATCTCAATAATTTGTTTTTGTAATTAATCTTTGCCTTGCTATATCTTTCCTTGCTCTGATTTTTGAAAATCATAGGAAAATATATAAGGCGATTTATAATATATTAACTCTCCATATCATCCGAGATTTCCATTAGACCATCATAACCTTCCGCCATGTATTCATTTGCTTTTCTTGTCATTAAAATCTCTGAACTTTTATCTTTTTAGATTTTCTTTTTAAAAACCAATATCTTCGCTTTTATCATTTTCATACTTCTCCTCTTCAATATAGATTATGTCTTTATTGTTTTTATCAATATAGTGAATATATATCAGACTCATCTTTTTTTCTGATAATTTTTAATATCCTTAGACCCGCCTTTATCGGAAAGCATACAAATATTTCCATCATATATGAAGGTATAGAAGTCTTTACAATATTTCATACATCTTATCCTACGATCAACATTCAAATAATTAGATGATAAGTCAAAAGTATCAAGCCCGTTATTCTCGGCAAAGTTATTAATTTCTTCCAAATTAAGTACTTCTCTAAACGAATTATCACTAAGATCAAGCTCCGCTATACCGTTAAAACCATATTTTTCATCTATAACCCCAACTATCTTTGTCTTATCTTCATTATATGACAATGACTTAAATACATAATCTGAAACCCTTTATCAACCCCTGATTACCAAGGTAATAAATAAAAGTTCCTTATCTGCCCCAAAATACGCCGAGAATATTATAGGTGGTTCTTTTCTCTATCTCTTTTTACAATTATAAATCTGCTTAACTGTCTGTATCCGAACATTACGGCTATCAACATTACTACAGTTATAACTAATTTTTAATGATTTTGTATGCCTTCTTTTTACCTGCTACCTTTTTCTTCCCATTCATCTTTACAAGCTTTATCCTGATTTTCACTCTTAAGTTCTTCATATTTTTGATTTCGCTTCTCTTAATAGAAATGCATGAATGATAAAAGATATAAATTCAACTCCAAAAATATTAACAAACATATACAGTGTAAGTCCGAAGTTCCAATGTGCCACAGTCCACCAGATTACAGGAATTCCTACAAAATTATAAATAAAACTGAACTTAATAAAGGTTTTTATCTTATTGAGTTCAACAAGATTGTAATTCATTCTGATGCCCGATATTGATATTAAAATAGGAAAGAGGAAAGTATATACAAGAAAATATAAGTATATATCTTCAATATCTGTGGGTATGCCTCCCGCAGCCCAAAAATATACCACATAGAAATACTGTAGTTACTGCACATATAGCTTTATAGTTTCTTTCCATACTGTTTACCTCCTACAATATTAATAATATTACAATTCTAATATGTGAATTGTTTATAGCACTTCAATGTGAATATTTATATTATATAATATTGTGATATATTGTAGTAGTTTTAAGGTTTTATTTTAGTGTTTTTATCACATCATACAAGTATGGACTTGCTCTGTATACAGAATATTGTCTAAACAGTATTAGAGAGTATTTAAATACTTGCCTATAGTTTTTATCTATTGGTTGTACATTGATTTGAAAAGTATTCGCTTAAGTTCTGCGGATATCAATTATCAGTTTAATTTTGATTATAAAAAGCCTGGGACTTTTTACCCCCAAGCTTTTTATAATTTTTATCCAAATTTTTAAAATATCAATGTATACGGCTGTATTTTAGAGATTATGACACATTTTCTGATAAATCACGAATCTTATTATAATGTCCCATAAAGCCTCTGAAACCTGAACCTGATTCATATATTCTGCTGTTATCTGTAATATCAATACTATCCCCATTATAAGTAAACTTTACATAATCTCCATGTTCGCCATACGCAATATACTGATTACCGTTTTTGTACTTTACAACACCAACAAAGGTTCCTGTATGATATGGAGCTGAACTGTTTGCACCTTCAAGTCTTATATAGTCTTCTCGGTATCGCTATACCAACCTACTTCCATTTCTGCATCTATACCGTTTGAATGGATTTCATAGGTACCATACACCCAATTTTGCCTAAATCTGCTTGTCTGCTTCTTCTGCCCTATAGTCTGAATTCTTCCGCTATCTACCCAGGCACCATTGGCATCTACATAGTAACCGTCAGGACTGTGGGTATTGGTAATCAAATATCCACTTTCATTAAAATAATAACACTCCGATACTCCGTCATTATCTCCGTCCAGCCATACCCACTGAGATGTGGGATAGGAACCGTCATCGTACCTGTACCACCAACCGTCTTTTGCCGTAAGCCACGCACCGGCAAAAAGCGAGATAAGTATAGCCGGATAATATAAATGATAATGATAATACTTTGATGAATTTTTCATGTTCTGTTCTCCTTTGGATTTTATTTATATATTTTAAATTATACATTAATATTTATATATACTTCATATGATTTAATATTAAGTATTTGTTATTGTATGCCAGATTCCATGCTTTCAATCACTTCTTTAGCAGTATCCATTGTCATTTCAATATCAGTATTATTGACTTCATTAGTATTTTTATCAGACTCTGTTTTTCTTTACCGATTTACTTTACACATCTTATATAATAATCCTACAAGCAAAAATAAATTTTTGTTTGCAAGTTGTTCTTCTTTTGTAAATTCATTCCAATCAACTCTTGCCTGACAAGTTTACCACTCTATAAACTTCTCAGAAAACACTAAATCATATTTCTTCTTTACCACTAGTAATGATTCTTTTATACTTACTTGCAGTATAACTTATCAAAAACTCACATGAAAGATTAATAGTTTTTCAGCCTTTAGCATCTGTTCCTCTGCTTCATCTGCTTTTCAGACAAACCGCTACCAGTTATATTAAATATTATACCGCCAACCAAAAGACCTACACCAGAGTTTGCCCTCCTAAAATAGCACTTCCAGGTGCCATGCCTCCCGCCTCCGGCAGCTAAAGCACCTCCGCCGAGTGCCGCTAAAGTTGCGTTAGTGGCAGCAGCACCGCTAAGTGTAGCAATAGCTGTACCTGTCGAAGCTGTTCCAAGTGCCATAACAGCTGCAGTTGTTGCACCTGCTGCCGCAAATCCTCCTGCCGTTCCTACAGCTGCCCCACCTAAACCTCCAAGTATTATAGCCGCACCCACTGATACTTTTTCAAGTTCTTCCTTATTGTATTTTTGGCAGCCTCTCCACATTTATTATATTCCTCAAAATTAGGTCTGTTTTGAATTCTTTCAATCGTATCAGAAAAAGATTCAGCTTTCAAGAATTTCAAGTTCCAGATTTCCCAGGCTATCCATAACTTCATTTGTTTCTTTACTTTCTCTATCAAATCTTGCTACATTCCTTCTATGACGACTGTCAGCAGCTCTCATCTTATCATCTGCTTTCTTCATCTTTGTAGCACCTCCTGTAGCATTTCCTGCCTACAATTCCTGCAACCGCCATGCCGCTCCTATTATCAATGGTAATGGCATATTTTATTCCTCCTTTTTCTCATTCTTTTAATTTTTTCACATGCTTCTTTGTTAATGCAATAATAATCTTCTTTTTGTCATAAAGTTCTTAAACATGAGCTCATAACTTGCATCAATACGGCTACAGTATGTGGTCTATTTTCATATATAGAACAATCATTTCCTTTAAGATAAATACATACTCCATCACCCCTATCCATAGACGCATAAAGTTTACTTTTATCAAGATTTCTACAGCAACAACCACACCTTTTACAATCAAACATTATTTAAAAATCAGCACCCCATTTCTATTTGACATATGCTTATCAAAATCCCCTTGCCATGGCATATCAAAAAGCAATTTGTCAAAAATTTTCAAGCAATGTATCATTTAACTCTTCATTTGTGTCGATGCTATTAAAGTTCTCAATACTACGGTTATACATTTCCGTTTCCTTCTTAAAAAGCCTCAATATCTATCTGTTCAAGCTCATGTAAATAAACCAATAGAGCTTCATTTATCCTTTTTGTACGAATCAATATATCTTTGTACTGAACCGACAATACCCAACCTAATAAATACTTCTTTCAATACTAAAAGTAATAAATCTATACCATGCCAATAAATTGAGATGCATAAAGAAATTCAAAGTTTGTAGCTCCTCCTGACCTTATATAAGACATCTACCCCCGTCTATAACACACAAAGGATTCCATTGCCTATTATTAACATAACTCTTAAACTTGTATATTTTTGTGTAGGAATACAGTATTTTTAATTCTATACCATATTGAAAGTATCTTCTTAAAGACCATATTAATCTTATAGATAAATCTGTAATTATTACAGGAATCGCCATAGCCAAACCATACCTAAAAATCATAGCCTTCTTGAAAGCTCTCGTAGCTATAGTTGCTAAGTCCTGTTTAGCTTTACTACATTAAACTCTCCAAATTTACACAATCCTAAAGCTCATAAAAAGGCATAACTATACCACTACCTCTGCCTTGTCCTCCTCTGCTTCGAACTTCCGCTACATCTGACATAAGATGTCCAATCAATTACAACTCCGCAAAAATAATTTAGATACGAAATCACTTCCTCTCAGTTCAAACTCTTCTGTAGGTATAGTAATAATCTTGCCATCATCAATAAATGTTGCAGTAGATGTAAAGTGATTTAATACAGATAAACCTATTATATCCGGAGAGAGCCAATGATTTCATGTGATGATTTTTGTTGACATATTAAAAATATTATCAACATCAGCAGAATGTCTATGGTCATAATTCACCTTGAACTTTTTCCAAAAACCTATAGCACTGGCAACACTCTCACCCTTATCACTTTTTGAGTCCAACCCATAAGTTTTGCAAATCCCTTTACAGTGTTATCAACAGAGCATCTGTCCACTTTCCAAGTATACTGTTCCGGGAGCACCTACTAAAAAGTATATCTATCATGCCCCTATTGCACTGACAACCAACAGCAGTTAAATAGTCATACTTATCACACTTATCCTCTTTAACTACCAATACCCTATTTTGCTCTGAGCATTCAATCAACTCTTTACCTTGATGTTACTGTAGCATTTTACACCTTTCTTATTTAAGATATTTCATCATATTACCCATACAGCATTATCTGAAATAATAGTATCATATAGATATGACAAATTTTGTCACTGTATATAAATACATTTAGTTTTTCTAATCCAAACTTATAAATATTCTTACAGATAAAAAGCTTTTAACAATTTGGAAAAATAGTTTATAAGACAAGAAAAACCCAAGAATTTATATTTCTTGAATTTGTTCTTTAAGTCAATTTTACACATACCCATACTACATAGAATCTTTTATTTCTGCAGAAACCTTACATTAGCCTTTTTTCATATTCATTTAAAAACATTGTTTTTCTATAGCACTAAATTCATCAGGTGTATATACAGGTACATACCATGATTTGTCATTGAAATAAAGCTTGTAATGCCTTATCATTGAACATTCTGCCATGTCTTGCATATATTTCATTTAATCCTAATCTAATAGTTTCTTTATCCATGCCATCAAACATCATCTCGTGTCAAATATTCTCTATCACTTTCAGGAAATATATCTCCATAGTTATCAGCCTTTTGCATTTCCCAAGTACTCCTCTGAGATTATACCTTCTTCAGTTTGAGCAATAGTGTACGGCTCTTTTACAATAACGGTTGCCGGTACTGTCTGTTGTATAGCTTTTGTAGTCTCTTCTACATATTTTTCAGTAGTTACTGTCGAACTATTACTTTTTATATACTATATTCATTCCAAATGCTACACATACAATACCAGAATAACCACCACAAGAACTCCAATAAATATATTAAACTGGCTATTTTGCTGAGTAATTACATTTCCTTGACTATAGCTTTGCGCTGCGACTGATTCCGTATTTTCTTTAAATCCACACCTGCCTCGATAGCAACTACATTAGCTTCTTCCTTCTCAACAACATTTTTCGATATTGTTTTTAACGGTTATTGTAGATGCATTAGTTATAGCATTTACACTTGAGACTTTTGTATCAATGACACCAATGCCAGTATTGCATTGATTGCTCCCCATAAAGCCCATGCATATAAATCTAGATAAATAGTACCTGCCATTGTCAGACCTATTAAAGCTGCAATACCGAACAGCACTATTAAGGCAATATCTCACCTTTTCCTCCATTTCTTGTGAGATACTGATACTATTCCTCCGGCAAGTATAAAATGCTGCCATAACTCCGGCTGTACCCGCCGACTCGCCTGTGCCAACACTATATTTAAAAGTCCGGCTGTACGGGACTGAACCATCATCAAAAACAAATAATATAATTGATAATATTCCTGAAACCAGTTTCCAGTTTTCATAACCTCTCCCTATAATATCTCCAAAAGCTTTTTGGGCTGCCACACAAACAAATATAACTTATATGATAGTCTCATTTAGTTAATGATAATTTTATTGATTTTTGTTTCCCTCAATTATTCATGCCATAAATCAACCTTTTCTTAATTTGTGTAACATAGCAACACAAGTTTTTCTTTATATCAATATTAGATGATATAATCCAATATCTGCAAAATATGTTTCATGCGAATAATTCGGTTTTATAACTTTACTCCTGCCTTATTATTACTACTGACTCCATCCTTGTTCCGTCAGCTCCTGAGTAAGTAGTTGCCTTCTTTGAGTGCCGTTATCATGCATTTGTTTATACTACCGCTAACGGTAACGATATCCTCATTTAATGATTCTCATCTTTTTATAATCAATGTCAATTAATCCTTGTAATAGAACATCTAAATTTGTTTTTCCCTAATTCAATACTTTGCGGTATATGATTAACTTTTTGATTCTATTTATAAAAACTTATAACATACAGCGAAAAATGCTATGCCGACACTTCAAAGCTTGCTTCTTTAGCATCAAGTTTTATATCCTCTATTTTTCTTAGCCTCGCTGCCCGCATCTTCCAGGTGGTATACTGCAAGTTCTTTATTTTTCCTCCAAAAGCACTTAAATCAAGGCTTTCAAGTTTACTTTCACTTCGCCTTTAAGTATCCAGTTTGCAGATTCTTGTCCGTTCTTATCAAGTACCTTTATATCAAATCTATATTCTCATCCAAGCTTGCTTCTTCAGTCCTTAAGTTTGCTCATCTAGCTAACTTCCTACCTTTTCTCTTTGTCCGCTTTCTTAAGTATCTTTTTACACTTAATCTTGCAGTTTTAGGAAATACTCCGCTATCTGCATACACATTTACACTTATGCCGTCAACACTTACAGTTTTGTTAAAAACCGCTTCATCATAGTCTTCGTGTAAGTTACTGACTTATCCGTTTCAGATACATCATAGACAGACTTCTTTTTGTTCTGCATTTCCAAAGCCGCTTTCTTCCAACTGTTCTAAAACATTTGACCCTCTAAATCATCCTTACCTGCCGAAAGCAACTCTGAGTTCGGAAAATTCCTATCCGAATCAGTGTTTTCTACAGAAGTTTTCCAATACTTCTTGGTTTGCTCTTCCCAGCTCTCTTATTTCTGCATATGCAGGCAGATACGAAAGTGATGAAAATATTAACATCATCGATAAAGCTTCTGTGTTTTTCTTAACATGTCATCCTCCATTTTTATTTTGTGCTTACAAAAGTGAGTAGTATATCACTTTTTAATTACTGAGTTTACTATGATCTAATTTATTAAACATTAATTATATATACTTTTTGAAATACGAACTTTAACATTTACTTATTATATACTTAAATATTCTTTTTAGGCAATAATAATTCTTATGGAATATAGAGATAGTTTTTGCAAATAATCTAAAATGATATTTTACAGGTGTTTTAGTTGAAAGAGCTTAATGTATGTTGAAATAGGACGAAGAATCAAAGAAAGCCCGTGTGTAATATGGGAATTTCTCAAGAGCTGCTGCCGAACTTTTTGCAGCTTATCCCTTCTTTTTACAGTAATATTGAAAGAGGGGTTAAAATTATACTCTTAATACCTTTATTTCAATATGTTCCGCCTTTTCTTTAAGTGCCGATTATTTGCCAGACTCCCTGCTGAGCTCTGATAACAATGTACTCAACATTCTTTCTGAGGCATCAGGCAGAGTGCAATATAGAAAAAATACATAAAGGCTATAACAGCTCTTGCTGAAGTTGTCAGATCAGCTTTGGCCATTATAGCCTTATAAGTTTTGTTTTGGTATGCTGCCAGCACACTCAATAAGATAATTCTCTTACATATAATGCAGCAATTCTATAAATTAGAAATATCCTATACTCCCGTCTTTGACAGTTGTAGCATAAAGACCTTGTAAAGTTCCTATTTATAGGACTTACATGGCTTCTTCCTTTTTGCTTTCCGTTTCAAGCATCTTGCAGGCACAATCACAAGATTTCGAATGTTACATTAGAATTAAATACTTGTCCCTGTACCTGCACAACAGATTATTTTCCGACTTCAATAGTTAATGGGGATTAGAGTTAAAATCACTATGATGTTGTAGTCTATAAAAGGCTATCTCGATCTAAAAGCGATGTGATATAATGAATTTCAACACAACAATAACTGTGATTATCTATTAGAATTAGTGTAAAAATACTTTCATAGCCATTTGCTGCCTTTGATTGGCAACAAAATGTAAATAACATGGAAAAGTTCAAATAAAAACTTACAAGAATTAATAAACATGATATCAACAAAATAGTAGATTTTTATAAAAATTAAGGAGGTATCTTGGAAGATAGAATTATTTTATATCAGGAAGATGACAGAAATATAAATGTAAATGTTTACTATAAAAACGAAACATATTGGCTTACTCAAAAATCCATGGCTGAGTTGTTTGAAACTTCCAGTGATAATATAAGCCTACATCTTAAAAATATATTTTTGAAGAGGAATTGTCTCGAATTCTCAACTACCGAGGAATTCTCAGTAGTTCAAAAAGAAAGGTGCACGAAATGTTAAAAAGAATGCTGAAGTTCTACAACCTTGATGCAATTATCGCCGTAGGTTACAGAGTCAACTCAAAGAAAGCTACAAAATTTAGACAATGGGCAACCAAAACATTGCGTGAGTATATTATCAAAGGCTTTGCTCTGAATGATGATATGCTTAAAAACGGTAAACCTTTCGGGCAAGACTACTTCAAGGAACTTTTAGAGCGTGTGCGTTCCATCTGTGCCAGTGAGCGCCGTATATGGCAGCAAATAACAGATATATTTGCAGAGTGCAGCATAGACTATGATGTGCATACGGATATTGTTGATAATTTCTATGCAATGGTTCAAAACAAGTTCCACTATGCCATAACAGGACAAACTGCCGCTGAGATTATATATAATAATGCTGACAGTACTAAAGAGCATATGGGACTTACTACATGGAAAAATGCACCAAGTGGACGAGTCTTGAAAAGTGATGTATCCATAGCTAAGAACTATCTTAATGAAAAACAAATCAAGCAACTAGAAAGAGCTGTATCGGGATATTTTGACTACATAGAAGATTTAATTGAGCGTGAAAATGTTTTCACTATGGAAGATTTCGTTAAAAGTATTAATGAATTTCTTTCATTTCGTAGATATGATGTACTGACACATAGTGGTAAGATAACTTCAAAATCTGCAAAAGAGAAAGCAAATTCAGAATATGATAAGTTCAATAAGACACAAAAAAATACTATCTGATTTTGATAAACGCATTAAAAATTAAAACAATACTCCTCTGCTTTATCTTTTTATAATAGTATTCAAACTTCCCATACCCCAAATTGGATCGGTACATTGAAACTACTATATTTCAGCTAATAAAAATAATGAGTTTTGTTAACTGAAGTATTAATTTTTTTAATATACTGACCCAATTTTGAGGTGTTAAGTTTGAGTAATAGTAATTATTATATTCAGATCTTACATACTTTCAATGTAGATACCCCATAATGATACCTCCTATAATGATATATACAAATATAAGCAATATCTTTTTATTCCCTTGTCCATATTAAGTTTATATGCCACTTTATCAAAACTACCTACAAAGTAACCTAAACCCAAAAGTCGAACCTAAAAAGTCCCAAAATCGAAACCGGATTAAACTTGTCTTTTTAAAGCAACGCTTGATGTTACAGTCATTAAATAAAACAAGAGCATATATAAATAAGCTATTGTCGCTAAAGTCATCTTTACCTTATTGCCTGATCTAAAGCCCGGTATGCTCTTTATTATTCGTCTTTTCAGTATACTTATATTACTAATCTTATATCCCAGCAAATCAACTATCTCTTCTACTTCATAGCGTTCGGAAGGTTTCATCGAAGTACACCTTTGTATGATATCCATAAGCTTGGAATCACCTTTTATAAAGCTTTTCATTAGGCATTTTACCGCTTAACACTAACATTCATCAAAACTCCTATCGCATACACATCCGCCTTTCTGTCCGTTTTGAATAAAAACCGAACTGTTCAGGTGCGGCATAGCCATGAGTTCCCAGAATCCTTTGTATCGGCATTTTTATCTTTATCATACATTCTGGCTATTCCGAAGTCTGTAATTTTAACCCTTCCGCTTTTATCTATAAGTATATTATTAGCCGACAAATCCCTATGTACTATTCCAAGATCATGTATGGTACTTACCCCCTTGGCTATTTGCAAAATTACACTTTTCATATCTCTTATGGAAAATATTCCGTTTTCAAGCATCTTTTCTTCCAAGGTTTTTGACGGAAAATACTCCATTACCATCAAGTATTCCATACTCATCTTTTGTAATTCCGTAAACCGTTACTATATTTTTCGTGTTCTATATTAATAAGTCTTCTATAAATAGGAAGAAGTGAAGAGATCTATTCTTTTTACAAAGCAAGGTATTTCCTTCTTCATTCCTTACTAATTTCATTTGCAGTTTTTCATCTTCTCCTAAAAAGCCCTATTTCCTTTTGTAGTACACACCGTTAAAAAGCATGCTGCCCCTCTTAATACAATAATTCATGAGTCCTTAGCTTTTAAACTCATTTTTTGTAAATCATATTTTATATTATGCTTATTGATATAAATATTGTTTTTATTTTATAATTATACTTTGAGCAAATTTATTCATGACATAGACAAATGTCAGTAACTTACTAATAAAATTCATAGAGAACAATATGAAAAAGAAGACTACGACTGAATTACGTAAAATACTTGCCAACGAAAGAAATATAAAGAATTATATCAAAGACAATAAAGAGGAACTTGAGACTAAATCCTTACATGAGGAGCTTGAAGGCTTTTTAGAAAAATACAAATTAACAAAGGCTGAGGTTATTAAAATCTCCAACCTACAATCAAGTTATGGATATCAGATATTTAACGAACCAAAGAAAAACCTTCCAGAGACAAACTTCTGGCTCTTTGCGTTGCCATGAAAATAAATTTTGATGAGATACAAAAGTACTTACCTTGGCAGATTGCGGTATACTGTATCCAAGGCATATCAGAGACAGTGTTATAATAAATGCTGTCAATAAAGGTATAGGTTTACAAAAACTAAAACCGGCTTTTATGTGATATGGATATGGATATACTGGAATAAAAGGCAGCAGTTATCACGCCGGTCTACTGCTGCCCTACTTTAATTTTTATATATTTGATACACTTTATCCTTAGTTCTTTTATCCAATCTTCTAAAGTACCTTACTTAGGAAGTTTTTAAGTCTTCCACTCTTGGATTTTCAAAGAACTCCCTAGGCGAAGCCTCCTCTACAAATTCGCCGCCGTCAAGGAACACTACCCTGTTGGCAACTTCTCTTGCAAATCCCATCTCATGGGTAACCACTACCATGGTCATATTCTGCTGTGCCAAGTCCTTCATAACTGTAAGTACTTCTCCAACCATCTCAGGATCAAGTGCGGAGGTCGGCTCATCAAAAAGCATTACATCAGGCTGCATACAAAGTGCCCTTACTATGGCTATACGCTGCTGCTGCCCTCCTGAGTTCCTGAGGATAAGCTAAGGCTCTGTCCTCCAGTCCCACTTTTTCAAGTAAAGATATGCGCATACTCCTCCGCCTCAGGTCTAGGTTTTTCCTTGCAGTTGTATCGGAGCTATTATCATATTTTTAAGTACCGTCATGTGTGGAAAGAGGTTGAATTGTTGGAAAACCATTCCCATTTTTTTGCCTGTGCAGAGTCAATGTCTGTCTTTTTGTCGCAAATGTCAACTCCTCGAAGTATATCTTACCTCCGCTGGGCTCTTCCAGTCTGTTTAAGCATCTTAAAAGGTTGACTTTCCTGAGCCGGAAGGTCCCTACAAGACAAATCACATCACCTTTATACACATTGAGACTTATCTGAGACCTCTTTATCTTCAAAATTTTTATATAGATTCTCCACTCTTATAAGCACATTGTCGTCATTAGATGCATTAGTTTCGTTATATAATCTATCTTGCACTTCTTCAGCCACCTTTCCAATAAATTTATCAGGTAAGTAAGCCCCATTACTATTACCAAATATATCAAAGCCACTGCCAAAAGCGGCATAAAAGCCGAGTAGGTTCTGCTTCTTATAATATCTCCCGCCTTTGTAATGTCCACCAATGCTATATATCCGGCTATGGAAGTCTCTTTTACAAGTACTATAAATTCGTTGCCGAGTGCCGGTAAAATATTCTTAAATGCCTGAGGCATAATAATATTGCCCATGGTTTGATAGTAATTAAATCCAAGACTTCTTCCCGCCTCAAACTGACCCTTCGGTACGGCATTGATTCCCGCACGAAATATCTCCGCCTGATAAGCCCCCGAATTAATGCCGAATGCAAGTATTGCTACGATGATTTTATTTACATTTCCACTTGAAAATATTACATAATATATGATCATCAGCTGTACCAAGACCGGAGTACCTCTTATAACGGTAAGATATACTACTGACAAGGCATTCAGAAACTTAAGCTTTCCGGTATTTTGATAAGTACTTCTTATCATAGCAACTATAAAGCCCAGATAAACACCCATAAGAACGGCAAAAGCGGTAATCAATAAAGTTACCTTAAGCCCTTCTGTAAGGTACGTCCATCTGTCATCTTTTATGAAATTCAGTACAAATTCATCCCTAAAATTCTGCCACCACATAATTTTCCTTTCTTTATTAATAACTTCTGTAATATTTATATATATGATTGGAGCCTTCAGCGTTTTTTCAAATACGAGCCGGAGCATACTCCACCGACTAATCTTTAAGTACCCTTGCCTACTAATAAATTCCGTATCATTTATATAAGTGATCGGAGCTTTCATCTTTTTCAGATGTTTCTTTGATTACTATTCAGATAAAAAGTAGCTTGAGATATACAAGGTTACAAGTCAAGCTCTTAGTAGCCTTATAAGCTAAATCACAGAGTTATTTTTATTACATAATTATGGAGCTGCAGCACATCTTAGTGTATACCGCAACCCCATTTACTTAATAACTTATTCAGCCTTAATGTATTTTGCTATAATTTCGTCTATCTTTGCCCTCTGCCTTAAGTTCCTTAAGTGTTTCGTTGATCTTGGTCTGAAGTTCGGTATTGCCCTTTTTAAGAGCTATTGCATATTCTTCAACTGCAAATGCCTCATCAAGTATCTTAAGTCCGCTTACTTCCTTTTCATAAAACTTTGCAGGCTCATTATCTATAATAACCGCATCTATTTTTCCCTGAGAAAGTGCCTGAACTGCATCCATTCCCTTGTTGTATTGCTCTACCTTGGAATCCTTTACATCTGTTGCCATTATATCTCCGGTAGTTCCAAGCTGAACTCCTATGCTCTTTTCCTTCAAAATCTGCCGCTGACTTTATCTCGGAACCTTCTTTTTACTATGATAACCTGTGTACCGGTGGCATAGGAATCACTGAAATCAACATTTTGCTTACGGCTCATCCGTTGCAGTCGTACCTGCTATACCGACATCAGCCTTGCCTAGATACAACTTCCGCTATTATGGCATCAAAAGCTCCGTCCTTTACCTCAAGCTCCAAGCCCATCTTGTCTGCTATTGCCTTGGCTATTTCTACATCTATGCCCACAATCTCATTGGCATCGTAATACTCGTATGGAGGAAACTCCGCATTGGTTGAAACTATCAGTTTTCCTGCCTCTACAAGTTTAAGCTCACCTGTTGCTGCACTTTCACCGGCTGCCGTAGTTTTGGTCTGCCGCTGCTTCAGAGCCTGCATTTGCTGCCTGAGTTGCAGCCTCATTGCTGAACCCGAACAAGCTGCCAATAAAGCATGGAACTTAGTACAATAGCCGATATAATGTTTTTCTTCTAATAATCCTCCTTATAATTATGCATTTATTATGCATAAAAGTTGTAATCTTGTTATAATTATACATCTTTACCGGGAAAAATCAAGTATAATTTTTATATTGCCCAAAACAGAGCTTAAAGCTGCAACTGACTTATAAAATCAATATTGCCGAACTTTTTAATAAATATAATCTGTGGTATAAAGAGTTTGACATTTATATAACATAGACTAAAATTTCACTAAACAACTTACACATTCAATAAATAAGGTATTTTATAATTTTAAGTTTTCCAGACACATCACAATCAAATAAAGCTTGTAAATAATTTTAATACCGTTATATAAAGTATAATCATACTCTTATTCAGTTTGCAACTTATTGATTCCAATCACCTAAAGTTATTATAAATTGCCTTGTATACTCTATCTTTCTCCTCTCCTACGCAGTCTTTAACATAGTTCCACCAAAAGTAGCCGCCTATATAGTTGTCTGTGTATTTTGGCATTTTATAATACTTGTCGATCATGCTTATCTTACTCTCATCATCCGCAGTACTTGCCGTATTTCCACACTCCCCTATACCAATCTTGGCATTTGGAAAAAGTTTTTCAAACTCTGCAAATACCTCTTTCCAATCAGGCTCATAGCCCTCATTATCATCCTCGTAATAACTGATCAGGCTGTAGTCTGTATTTTCCATTAGATCCTTAGGAAAATTCATCACTTATCCACTCGAACATATCTTTGTTATATTCAGGATTTTCATAGTAAAATGTTATCGCAACCTTTGCTTTATCACCATCTACCGCTTCATATGCTGCCTTTATTTTTTCTACTATAAATTCGCTATCTTCCTTGATCCAGTCAAGTCCATTTACCTCATTTCCTATCTCCCATATATCCACATAGTCTCCCAGATACTTTTTAGACTCTTCAAATCTTTTCTTATAACTTTCTACATCCTTATATAAATTCATCTCATAAGAGTCAACAGGCTCAGCCATTATATAGGCAACTTTGTGTAGCTTTTCAAATAAGTCCGCATACTCCCTCGGCTTGGTATCCGCAGACATCACCACCCTTACTGTAGGCTTTACTCTCAGCTTTTCCAAAGACAGGACTACCTCTTCTAGCCTTACGGACTCATACCAACTGTCATCTATAGTTAAGCCCATAGATTTTGATCAGTTTTTACTTACAGCCTGATATACAAAGTATAATAAATAAGCAAATATATATTAGTACCGTTTTTAATGATTTCATTTTTCATTCTTCCTTTATCTTTTGTCTTATGTTTGGAGAATAGCAATGAACTTTACAATTGCTGCAAAAAGAGCAGAAAATATAAAGTAACATAGAGCTCCGCCCAATTTTAATATATAGCAAGCACTAACTATGTATTAATAATATCATGCTTAGTATAGTCTAACAATATCGGTCTTTTATTTTCCACTGCTCCACACTTAGGATTAATTATGTTTTCCAACCCATATCTAAAAATGTATTAAATAATTTTGTTAAAAAATATGTATCTGCTCCAAAACAAATAGCAAAAGCAGGCTCTTATATCTATAAAAACTTTCTTATTTCCGGATACTCAAAAAGTAATAAAGTCACTTATCGTATCCATAAAAAGGGGACTTACACATTTCCCATTTCTATAAAAGATAATATAGATACCTATCGTTTGAAAATCAAATGGCTTTTTGGTAAGTATTTTCCTAAAGCAAAAGAGCTATAATATGCCCGAGCGGCATACCATAGCTCCCATAAAGAAATATATTAGAATTTTTCAAGATATGCTTTTATAATAAAACTGACAGTTTTTAGTAGTTACATATTCGGCTGCGGTATTATAAAACAATTTCTATGTTTTTATTTCTTGCCTATATACTCAACATATATTTATAGAAATAGTAAGTCTGAAAATAGTACTTTTAGTTGTTTTTGAAATACTTTTTAGTTGTGTGTGTTTTTGTGTTTTATTATAAACAATCAACTACTCAGACTAAATAAAATCAGGCTGTCTATGAATAAAAGTATCATTAATGCCTTGATGATATGAGAGCAGGTATGTAGTTGATGTTAATTTCATTATAAATGCAAATATCATTAATACCTTGATGTGTTTTTATATAGCAGGCAAACCGCAGGGGCTGTCCAATAAATACCGTTATCATTAATAGCCCTTAGTTATTATCTACTTGTATGAAAAAGCTATAGTATGCTTGACTGGCGTACTATAGCTTTCACAAAAAATATATTAGAAATTTCAAGATGTGCTTTTTATGTAGTAAGACTGATGATTTTAGTAGTTACATATTCTAGCTGCAGTCTTATAAAACAATTTCTATGTTTTATTTCTTGCCTATATACTAACATATATTTATAGAAATAGTAAGTCTAAAAATAGTACTTTTAGTTGTATTTTATGTATACTTTTAGTTGTATTTTTAGTTTTTATTAGGGTGTGTCTTAAAAACTATAACAGACTATACTATTTGCACAAAATAAATATTGCTGCACAGTAAATAAAGGCAAGAAAAGATGTTGCCAATTTATCATACCTTTTTGCCAACTTACGGAAATGTTTTATCTTATTGAAAAAACATTCTATCAAATGGCGTTCTATATAAAGCCGGTTATCGTATTCCCTCTGTTCTTTTGCATTTGATTTTGCCGGAATAGTATAAGAAGCTTTTCGGGAGGTAATATATTCCCTTATTTTTAAACTTCCATATGCTTTGTCAGCAAGGTTATTACTGCCTTCAATGTCAACTTATGACAGTAGATTCAAAACACAAACACAATCATGTTCGTTTCAGGCAGTCAATGCAAAATATATGGGATTACCCACACCGTCAACTATGGCATGAATTTTAGTTGTATTACCCTCACGACTTCTCCCGGTATGTTGATTTACTTCATAATTTACAGCCCCTTTTTACCCCCTGCACTATGCTGATGGGCTTTGACACTCGTAGAGTCAATACTGAGATTTTCATAATCAGCCTCAGCATTCAGAGTATGGAATATGTTAAACAGAGTGTTATCATCACGCCATTTACAAAAACGACTGTATACTGATTTCATAGTGTTTTTGTCCCATGACTGTAATCTCCAATACTCTGTTTTTATATTTCAACAAAAATAAAAGTATTGTACAATTTAAGTTTTAAGACGCACCCTAATAAAAATTCCGTCTTTATCAAAATACTGCGGAAAGAGTGTTTTTCGAAACTTCTATTTCCCTACTGTTCGGTTTCACACTCTTGTTATATGTGATATTGTCTTTGAATTTAGTACTACCTCCTACCTCACTTTATTAATCAAATCCTGAACTATTTTCCATCTTCAATCTTTGTTGTCATAAAACTCTTCTTGCAGCATCTTTTATAGATGCACCAATCAAATAGACTTCTTGGTCATCTATAACCAAAAAACGATCATGAAAATCCGTGGTAGTTTTCACACTTAATTTTGGGTATTGAGCATTAAACTTATTGATATCTTTTGTTGACAATCTCCCTTTTCCTGCTGTTGCAATCAGTACATCCACACCCGTTTTTTTCTTACAGAGTAAGTTAAGGGTATTTACATCCACATAATTATCAATCAAAATTAGCTTTTTCTGTGCTTTTCCAATTAGATCTACAATAAAACTGAAGGCATCATAGATTTGACCATCAAAAAAAATCTTTTTTTTTACCTCTGTATTGCTCGCAATATAATTGAATACTTCTTCGAGTTTCTTTTCTGTTTCCAGCTGTTTTAGCTCTACTCTATCAAGGCGAGCAAACATTTCTCTATTGGAAAGAACGAATTTTCTCATCTCAACGAAAGCTCTCATTATGTTACGCTTACTTTCGTTGCGACATCACTTTAAGAACTGCGGAAAGCATCACGCAATTTCCTTGTTCAGTAAACATATATGGCATATATCTTCTACCGCCTGAACCTTCTTCATTTTTTGAGGTGACATTTTGGCACCTCAAAAAATCATATTCTTCTTTCGTCAATTGAAAACAAAAATCCTCCGGAAATCTGTCAGAATTTCTGCTTCGCTGTCTATTTATTCACAAAAACAAAAGGCGTAGATGTGAGATCTAAATATCTACTTTCAGTTGAGCAAAGACAGAATGAAGACTATCGGACTCTTGGTGAATTATTCTTTTTTCTTGTGGATGAAATGGCAGATATCACTTTTTATCGCTCACTTACTATATTAATGACTGCATTGATGGCAAGTCTTTGTGAGACACTTAGATTAAGTAACGATCAAATATCCGGTTTTTATGCTTGATTTTTGAATCAAGGCTGCCAAAATATCTTCAAAATGCATTACATCCTAAACCTAAAACAGCATAAATCATTATTTTGTTAGCTGAAATATTGAATTTTCAATGTACTAAACCCATTTGGGGTGTGTGGGAAGTTTGAGTTACGTAAATATTAAAGTCATACTCTCACTATAACATGTTTTTTTAAATAATATCTTTTAACCAATATTTTTGACATTGCAGTATTGCTGTAACACACGAATCCGTTAAAGTGTGCTAATTTAATACACGAACTAAACCGCTTGGCTGTCCGACCGGCATTCTGGTATCACTCGGCCACATCATCTCATCCGGATCCACACTGACTGTAACATGTTGTCCGTAATACTGCCCTAAATTACTGTATGGTCCCCAGATATATCATTCTTACTTCATCACTTCTTTTTTCTCCGCTATCGTCACCTTGCTCTAAATTCATCACCTGAGGTTTATCCAATACAAACACAACATACCTTTCAGTTCTATCAGTTGATCCGTTAGGATCAGGCTCTCCTTGAACTTTGATCACTCCATTATAATCACTAATCATTAATAGTTCCGGTAAGTACTATACGGTCACCATCTGTCGGAAGCGTTGCCTGTGTTGAAGCTTGTATCTCGGTCGCCGGCGGCAGTTGCTGCGGCACTTGACTGTTATGACTTAAACTGCTTAATTGTCTGTCAATAGCACTTAAATCTTGGGTACTATGCCACTCTATTTCTACAGATTTGAATTCAGCCGGCAATTCGGCATCAAAACCTCCTGTATATCACTAATTCTTTACGAAGAACATCTCTGTCCAGTGTTACACGCTCAAGCGTAGTTTCTCCGTCTCCTCTGGCTGTACTTATCCAATGAATACCGTTTCCGTCTGCCATCATATTCACACCTGTTACAACACTCCTGCTCACCATTCCCTCGTCAATTGCTTCTGCGGGCTGATGCACAGTTTTAGTTCCGGGATCATACCTGAAAACACGTATATAATAAGATTCTCTAACTGTTTTTGCTCCTAAGAGCAGGGTCTGTACCGGATCATTTTCTTGCAGTTTCACCAGTGCATATTTATAATCACCTTCCAAAGGAAAATCCCCATTGTAATAATCATATCCGGCTGCATTGCTTATAATAAGCTTTTATATTGCTCCAAAGGCCTCTGCCTGAGGAGATATCTCAACCGTGCTCTCCTCACTGCTTTCTTCAGACTCGCTACTTTCTTCAGACTCGCTGCTTTCCTTGCTTTTAGGCTCTTCATCATCTTCTTCTAAAGTCTCTTCCACCGCCTGTTCATTACTTAATTTAATTAGTTGTGTTACTCCGAATACGCTGCCTCCTATAAAAGCACTGCTTAGCAAGACAATTACCGCAATTTTTGCTGCTCCCCAAGCCGCAATTCCGGCTGCAAGTGCCCCGATTCCTTTTTGACTGTAGCTACTTTGCTTTGCTGTTGCTTCGACTCCTGTTGCTCCTGTTGCTGAGGCTGTAGTCGCTGTACCTGCTGCCCCACTTGCAGTTCCTCCCGCTTCGCCGTTGTCCCTGTTGCGCCGCTTCTCCTGTAGCTGTGCTTGCAGCTGCTCCGGCTGCCGTCTTGGAAGTTTCAGTTGCTGTTTGTGCGATATCTCCTGCTGTTTTGATAGTTGCCCCGGTCGCTGAGTTTTACAATACTTTCCGGTGAGCGCTTTTGAGAACATTCACATTCGGTGAGAGTTCAGGTGCATAATTTTTAGACTGTTCATTAGTAATAACCAGAATGGGAACGGTGCAATACCGTAGAGCTTGGTTCCGTTCTTCTCAAGTTCGATCACCTTCGCCTCTATTTTATCACGTCCGTATTTTAATCTGCTTTTTACAGCACTTTTCGGATGCTCCCATGGCAGCAGCTATTTCTTTTTACTGACATCCATCGTAATAATACATACCTATAGCCGCTCTTTGATCTTCCGGCAAATTGTCAATGATTTCTCGTATAAGCCTTACCGTTTCCTGCTGGTCTATAAACTTTTCGGGAATATTTTCATCTCTATCATCCTCTATTTGCTCTTCAAATTTCATATCCTGATCTTCATCAGTGTTAAGCTCGCTAAAAAGCAAGGGTTTCTTTCGCTTGAGCCAGTCCCTTGCTGTATTGGCAGCGATTTGCTTGACCCATGGCAGGAATTTATCATCACCCTTGAAACTGTCTAAATGTGCAAATGCCTTCATATAAGCATCCTGCAATATATCAAATACCGCATCCTCATCTTTGATCATAGACTTTACCGTATAGAAAACCTGTGTATAAGTCTTTTCATAAAGAACTGTAATGGCATCCCGGTCACCTGTCTTTGCCCTTTTTACAAACTCTAAAGCTCATTTTCCGTTTTTTGTTTGAGTGTCTCTTTTCCACACAAGAAACAAAAGTTTGATCCATCTTGAATTTTCTTACCGCAATAACTACAATACATCTTGACTATCTCCTAATCCACTGTCTTTTTTTGATATTTATTAGTACTTCTTCTTTGCGTTTCGAGATCAATGGGAAAAGACTCCACTGCGACCACACAATCCATTTGATAATATCATCAAGCATGCGCCTCCTTTCTTTCTGCCCTTGTACTTATATAACGATTGACAAATGAGGGTCAGTTGCATTTTTGAAAGTTTTTATCACACTTAACTTTAGTTTACTGTGTATCAATATTTATTTTGTGCAAAATAGTATAGTCTGCTATAGTTTTAGGGACACGCCCTAAATCATACAGTTGTTATTATGAATTCCTTTGCCGGCTTGCGGCACAAATATATTACACCATAAGCCTAGGTCGTCAAGTTTTCTCAAACTATATCTTACCCTTATTTTATCCCTGCTCTAAACTCCTTATCCTCCGAGTTTAATACCAGCATTGTAAATGTATACTTCTTATTCTTTATCAGAATTTCCGTAAAGGCACCCTTGTATACGGTATGCATATCTCAAATTCTTCTCGATTTTCTGAAGTACTATTTTTCAGGTCTTACCTATCACTCGTCACAGATATTTACCTGACCTATAAACTTAGAGTACCTTTTTCATTTTTAGGCTCTTGAGTAAAAGCTTTACCAGAGGTCTGGGTTTTTGCACTATACTTCCATTATCAAGGTAAAATAATTCTGTCTGCCAGCTCGAAAGCCTCTTCCTGATCATGGGTTACAAAAATAGTACTTATGGCAAATTCTTTTTGTATACTTCTTATTTCATTTCTCATACTCTGCCTTAACTTAGCATCTATGTTAGCTTAAAGGCTCGTCAAGCAAAAGCAGCTTAGGCTTTACTATAAGACTTCTGGCAAGAGCCACTCTTTGCTGCTCCCTCCGGAAAGCTCGGATATCTTCTTGATTCCAAAACCTGAAAGCTTGATAATATCAAGAAATTCCTCCGCCTTTTTCTAATCTTTCCTTCTTCTTGATTCCCTTAAACTTAAGCCCGCAGAGCAATATTTTCCAATTACGGACATATGATGGAAAAGTCCGTGGGACTGAAACACTGTAGACACTTCTCTGTCCTGTGCATCCTTGTCAACTTATCTTCTCCCCGTCAAGATATATGCTGCCTTTATCAATTTCCTCATAAAACCGCCTATAGACTTTTAGGTATAGTACTCTTACCCTGAGGCCGATGCCCAAAAGGCACAAAAAGGCTCCCCTATCCATAGTAATATCAATATCTTCTATAATACGCTTACCAGCGTAACTTTTAGAAAAAGACCCTTAATCTCAAGATACATACAAACCTCTCTTTTCTTCTATACAGACAGCTTTTTAAGATTTGAATAAAAGTCGCTGCAACACCTCCCTCACCTTCCCTTTGTCAACATAAACAATTATAAATATATCTTACGCTCCACTAATCTTTTGCCTAACAGTTGCGTGGTGGAAAATAAAAACTCCTTATAATTCAATCTTTTAGCGGTTAACCGCTTTTTGACAAAGCGAGTACAAATTCCACAGACGAGGACTGTTCGAGTAAAGCTCGCCACGGGTAGGCGAGCACACGAGATCCGCAGTCTGTGTGATTTGTCGAAGCTTTGAGAAAGGGTTGCAGTATGATTGAGATTATGCGAAATTTTATAAGCTATAGTGTTTATGTTGCCAACTTCCCTCACAATCACATTTTGCACACAGAGCCACCATTATCACCAGTGCCCGGCACAGGCCCTACTATACTTACCGCTTTGTATCGCATCAAACGTTAAAAGTGTCAGCACCTTCTGCCCGGATATACAAGGAAGATAATCGAGGCCTATGGTAGTCATGGTAGTGGTAAATGCATTGGCAAAGGACATAAAAAGATAGTCCTTACTTGGCAGCGGCACAAGTCCTTAAAGCTCATCTATCCTTGAGCCTCAGGTCTCTTACCGCACTGAGTGCCTCCATATCAATCATCTCCATGGCTGGAATTTCCATTTTTGTCGAAAACGGTAACTGTTTAAAGTACATTTCAACTTTACTACTATCGCTGAAGTTCCCGCAGTAAAAGGGCGGCTTAGTTTAAGACTTAATATGTGTCCCAAGCCGAAAAATGTACCGGAATTATATAAGGAAAGCTTGCCCGTCATATCAAGAATTTTGCTATGAAGTTTTCTTATCTGCATATAATAAGCTATCATAAGCCCTATGATACTTCCCAAAGCCGCCGAAATAAAAGCTGTATACTATACTTCTTAGCAGGCTCTCATCCGAGATAGACAAGGCTTTCTTTGATATAAGGCTAAATATCATATTTCCCTTTTCATGGAGTAAAGGCGGAGTATCAGCGAAGCGTATTGCAACACTATCCACGGAATAAAAATAGTGCCAGTATTTTTATAAAACGATAAATAAAGCCGTTTCTTTTTACATCCGACTCGCCCGAGCTTATCCCATGTGTGGCAGTTTGCATATTTTTAAGGCTTTTTGATAAAAACAAATACCAAAAGTGCCGGAATAAACATTAATATATTGAGGCTTGCCGCCTTATGTAAGTTCCTTCAGCAATAACGGCGAAAAATAACTTTCTATCATAGTACATTGAACTTACCCACCTATGACGGGCGTTCCGAAGTCCGATATACTTTTAGAAAACTAATATAAATGCGCCTTTGATGCGGAACTCATATTCGGAATCAGTATATCTTTAATAATATCATTAGTCCTTTTAGACTTTTAGCACTGTCTATCATATATCTCGGAATATTTTTAATCACTCCGTATATAAGTGAGATGCCAATGAAAACTCACTGAGCAAGTTTGCATAAATGCACTTTGCCCCACATACCGTAAGGCTGTGCCGACAGATGCAGTAACCTGTAACTTATAAAGTCCCCTTCTTCCGAATAGATTGATATGAGAGTGCGCTTACGAAAGAGGGTGGACTTATCATCAGTCAATATCAAAAAGTATAAACTAGCTTTCTTATAAATTCTTTTCTACTCTGAGATAAATCGCCACACAGCTGCTTCAATGACTGTGAGACTTGCCGTGATTATACTTAGTTTTAATGTATTTAGTTAAAAGTTTTGTGTTTTAATGATTATTTTTCCAAGCTCGCCAACATTAAAAAGCACTCTTATATACTAAACGCCTCTTTTAAAGAATGTGAAAAAGAGCAGCATAAGTATAAATATACCTACCGATACCATAGTAGTATCAGTATTATCAATATATCCATAAACTTATACCCATTTTCTTATATTCATCTTATACCTGCTTATTCTTCTATCTTTGCCTATCGCAATCTTTTGCGAACTCTGCAGTATTCTCTCTGTCAGTTCCGAATGTGCTTAAATCTTCCTTGATAAAAGCATCCTTTGGAGTCAAAGCTCAAACCCCTTTTACTCCCGGCTTAACTATCGAGGCGCTGTCCTTACCGTCAAGTTCAGCTATCATCTCTTGAGCCTCTGCAGTGACATAAAGTCTAAATGCCTTTGCAGCTCTGTATTATCACTGCCCTTAAATACTTACCACACCTTCCGGTACCCATGGAATAGCGTCTTGGATATATACTACAGTAAGATCCGCTCTCCTGGGCTGCATCAAGGCTGACTTATCACAGGGATAGTACCTATGCAAATTCACCTGCCTGAGTCTTTTTCTTGAGGATCCTTACCTCTCTCTGCCGTAGAGAGAGGCTATATTTGCATTTAACTTCTTTATATACTCCCAATGGCTTCTTCACCCGTACTGGTCTAAAAGTCCCTTTACTCGCATAGTTAGTACCTGACACTGCCGGATTACTCGAGAGTTACTCGCTATGCTTACTGTCTGACTCTTTGAGTTTTTCCGGTACTGCGGTGAGTTTTTCTTCGATAACACTGTTGTTTTACTAAAAATCCTGCAACGGTTATACCCTTTGCTATCCATGTCGTCTGCGTCATATGCTCGTTTTGCTATATCTTCTGAATTGGGGACATCGCGCTCAAGCAATCCGTCATCCTTAGCTGCCATAAATGCGTCAAGACCGCCTCCGAACCATACATCCGCCATGAGGCTTGCGCTTCAGCCTTAGCTCTTGAAATAACCTCACCGCTTGACATTGAAAGGAACTCTACCTTAGCACCTGTCTTATGTGGTAAACTCATCAAATAGGGTCTTGTACTTGTCACTGGTAGCTACCACATTAAGTGTTCTGCCGCTAAAAGTCAACCTTTGCAGTCTCTGCTGTGGTTTTCGCCTTGTCTGCTCACTGCTGAGGCTTCTGTAGAAGACTCTCTGCCCGCTATGTAGCGTTTGTGTGAGACTGCAGGCTGTAAGTGCCATAATAGATAGCACAGGCTAAAACAATAAACTTTTCTTCACTGCTCCTCCTCTGAATATACATTATGTGATTTATGATTGCATAAAACTAATTGTTTTGTTAAATCGACCTAATGTAGTGTATCGTTGATATCCAGCTATTACTGCTTTGTCAATAGATTGTAACAAATATATAATAAAGAGATTTGAGATTACTCTGCTATTACAGTATTAATTAAATATCAACGATATACTATACCGGTACATCGTCTCTTAAATAAGTATACCAAATAACGACCTCTTTTTCCTGAGTTTGCATACATCAACAATCCTCAAGCGCTAACCGCACTACACCTATTTTTGATGTACACGCCAAAAAGATATTAATCGTTTTGCTGTACTTGTGCAAACGACGCACTAGTGTGCTGTATCGTTGATGTGGTCTTATTATTGCTTTTGTTGTCAAATTGCAGCAGAAACATAATAAAAGAAATTTGAAAGTTGCTATACTATTTCAGTATTAATTAAATGTCAATGATACACTACACTAGTAACCTGCTATCAGCACAGATTCTAATTCTACAATTTTTGCCTCTCATCGCCTAAACCGCTTACTACAATAATATTTAAAGACAGTTACTGTTTCTTACATATTCTGACAGTGTTAAAATACCACAGGTACAGCTAAATATAAATGATGTCGGTACAGCTGGATAACCCGATTTTTAACTAACAGTTTCTTGAAAAGAAAAATCTGTTCTTGCTCAGCACTTTCGTGTGATTTGGAACAGGTTGCTAAAGCCAAGCGAGTTATATCGGCGGCTAAAGTATGTAAAATTTGTAGTCGACTTTAGCTGCGAAACGACTTCGATACCCTATCATGAAAGTTACACCGTAAGCCGATTTTAATATACATATAATCTCAGAATATTAGAATCGTTACAGTTCAACCAGGTCATTCATCTTCGTCAAACTAAAAATACTGTTTTTATCCTATAAATTAGACGAGATGAATTCCTGCAATAACCTGATAGATATATATGTATAATATACCTTAAGCGAAAGCTTTTCATTTTGCTATGTGCTACATATATATCTAACTTCCTGAACTGTAACCTAGAATTAAATACCTACTTAGCTTCTACGATATTTAAGGTCTTTAACATATAGACTTTATGATAATTGAAATAAACTTGTGTTCTGTAAAGTTGGATGAAGTTAAAAGAAATCGTGTTATTAAAGATGAGTTGTAAATTTCCGCAGTCTGTAGAAAGTCGAAACTTTATGTAGTACTGCAGTATAGAATAAAATAGGAGTATTTCTGTCTAATTGTTGCCCGTACAATCGTTTATGACTACTATTTATATTTATTAACCTCCTATAAACATCAATATTCTGATACCAGTATCTCTCCATCTTCATATTCAGCAAGAAGGACATCCTTAATATTCTTATGTCCTTGTTTTTCAAGCGTTTTCCTCAAATAGACCTCATCTTTTCCTATGATTTCCAAAACATCTTTTTGTACTGACCGTCGTTATAATTGGGAATTTTGAGTTTTGCTCACCGTATTTTACTATATAAATTGCCATTTGCTCCAAAAATAGCTCTTTCCCAATCTCATGCACATAGTGGACGTTATTTGCTCTTAACTTCATGCCACATCATGTGCATTAAGCGCCTTTCTACAATTTTTCACAATAAGTTTACCTTGGTTTTACTATATGAGCATAGGACCGCCATCAGCATCTTCTTGGCAAACATACTGATTAGTCTTGATCCATAAAGTACAAATCAAAAATGCACCATATGATAAGAATAAGACCTTTGCTGTAATACGGAAATACTGCTGTTATATAGGTCCTCCTATAATTCCACCGAGTACATGGTTTTGTATCGATCGCTGGCTGAGTAGGGGCAAGATTTCCCTTTCGCTTATATTTATAACTATTGCAAGTGATAATAATCCTATAGTAAAGCTTAATCCCGCTACATCTATATAAAAACTTGGCATAATACTACTCCTCTATTAAAAAATACTTGAACTCATCAAATTAATCGGTTCAAGTACATCAATCGCTATCATTTATCAATATAACTCTGTAGCCGTTTTACATTTATCAAAACTCTCCCTTCATTAAGTGGTATTAATATATACATCCTTTGCCTCTACATGAGCCCCTGTGCTATATGTCACCGATTTTAATACTGCGTTTGACTGTTTACTGGTATTTTCCAGGTCTGTGGCTGTTATTAAACATGCAAAGCCCCAAAAACTATACAAAATAGGGCCAAATAAGTGCCAACTCTCTGTATCTGGTATCTCTTTTGTTCCTGTAATAACGTACCAGACTGAATATTAAAACTGCAAAAACTATACACCTAAAAATAAGCAAAATGTATTTTGTCCATAGTGATATTCCTTCAGACAAGATATTCATGGGAATGAACTTCATAGCTGCAAACCTTCCTTTCAGATTTTTCCTTCATATATCCACCGCAGCACCGATACTCAGGTAATGAACTATACTTTTGATTGTATATTACTAAAATTTCCTACACTTTTAAAGACGTAATCAATATTTAACTTTTATATTACTTACACTATTTCAGTTTTGGAAGTTTGAGTTATCGGCTTCCTCAAAATCTTTGTCAATAATAGTTATACCTTTTAAGAATGTTTGAAATCTCTATAACAGAATCTTCATCAACAAAAAGCTCTACGACTATTGTTATATGGAACATTAAGTAAACCTTTTCCATTTGCTTGATATAAATGTTACAACAATGCTTAGTGGATAAATACAAATAAAAATATCCCGGCAAGTACAAAGTCAAGGAACCTGTACCTGCCGGATATTTTCATTTTATGCTGTAGGAATTAAGATTGCTTATTTTTCGATAAGCCTCGCTTTAAATCACAATCAATATAGTCGATAGCGACTGGATTCAGACCAGCGACCTCTGCGTCCCGAACGCAGCACTCTCCAAGCTGAGCCGCATCGTCAGTTAATATACTAACACTTTTTAAAAATGGTAGAGTTTTTTGTATAATTATAGTGAGTGAAGTGAAAAGCTTATTTTCACTGTAGAGGGCAAAGTGAATTTTAGTCTTACACCTATTTTCACTTCCTAAAAAGTTGCATTTAGTATTACACTTTACTTATCCTGACAACCTAAAAACAGATGTTATGGGTATATCTAAAGGAATTTGGACATTTAACTTTCAGCCAATCCTGCTTAAAGTATCAGAAAATAACTCTAATTGTTTTTATTGTAATATCAATAAAACTTATTTACCTATTTTATTTACAAAATAACAAACTTTAATGTGATAATAGAAGTAGTTATTACATTTTGAGTTTATGTTGCAATACAAATTTATTTATATAAGATGAATCGAGTACGGCTACTTTAGACAAATACCTAGGTCACATAGTGTGTAAACTGCCTGAATAAAGACCTGTATATATATAGCAACTTGTCCGTTCTATAAGCAGGAAAACCATCCACTTTAGACAATGGCAGTACAGTGACAAATTGTATTAAAGAGTAGGCTCGACAAAATGATGGCTACTTATATACAACGGTTTTTCAACATTACAATTAATTACAGAAGTATAAAGAGAAAAATAATTAATGAGAAAAACAGAGTGCAATTAATGCGTGCAATGTTGCTTTCTTGTTGTCTTTTGGCAGCAACTCCGGTATCATCGCATACATTGATTTACAAGTTATGCAGCAGGTGGTGAGGTATCTTTCCAACCAGTATCACACCGGCAGTTACAGCAAATGTGAATACTCATATCAGCGACAAAATTCAAGGATGCATTAAGCACCAATAAAGTGTGGTTTACTGTAGTAGGGAAAGTGCTACATTGACGAGATACTAACTCTGACAATTCTATAAATCTCAACATACCGCAAGGTAAGAAAGTAATCTGAAGCTACAATTAATAGCGAGGCTTATAGCCGTTTTCTGCAATATCCTTGTAGCTGCTACTGCTGACAATTCAGGAAGTGCCATTGGTGCATTACTAACTCAGGGGTCGTCCCGGCTAACTTCTCTCACCTAGCAGTCGTGTAAATATTACAATTACAGGCGGTGATATTTATATATCTTCTCATAGCCAGGATCATGGACTTGTTAACCGGATATGGCAATTTTGATATGAGAGGTCGTATAATAAGTTATTCATCTGGAACAGACTTCATGTTTTCCCTGCTCCCCATTGGAAGCTACAGTCAATATACATGGAGGGTGATTTTTGCAAAAGGTACTATAACACTGTGTAACATAAACGATCTTAATGGTAACTCTGCTGTCATATACCGGCAATGGGACATCCGCCTGTAGTAAATATAGATGCAAATAAAACAGCTATCATTACTTGGGATCGAAGATGCATACAACGCTGTTACCCCATTAATCACGCTATGCGGGCGGTGGCTATGACAATAGGCATCTTGCGGTTTTATCCGGGCTCTTCTATCCGTGTGCTTTTTGGTCTGCAAGTAACAGCGGATATACGAGCCATAAAAGCTATATAAAACCAAACGGTGAAGAGAGATATGGTTGATAATATACCATGCGTCAGTGATATCAATTTCCCTACTTCCCACCAATGTAGTATGTGATAAAACAGCAAAAGGGTGTTGATAACTGTGCATGACACCTGTAGATGCAATCAATTTTGAGTATGCAGGAGTCAATGATACACATTACCCTACAAGTCTTACAAAAGCCTGTAAATGCTGAGAATATAAAGTTACTACCACTTTATCTGAGACCTATAGTGGAGCTTAACATATCATTAGGGAATATTAAAAATCAATAAAAAGGGCGAGTTACTGTTAAGGTGCCAAATCAAACTATAGATCAAAAAGGCAGTACGCCTCCACTTCCCACAAAGCTTTACAGACTTTACAGTTGAAGGATTGGCAAATGGAGACGGCAATCAGGATGCACTTTCATCTGTACCGACATTTTCATGGGGCACAGACGGACAACATGCAGGAACTTTTGCTAGAACTGCTACACCTATAGCTTATACAGATAATTATACCACAGCAGCTAGTACTATTACAGGTGTACTTACAGTAGTTGACAATACTAATCCGGGTACCAACCCAAGTAATCCAGGGTGCCAACCCAAGTAATCCGGGTACCAAACTTAAGCAATCAGGCACTAATCCAGTAATCCGGGTACTAATCCAAGTAATCCGGGTACCAGCCCAAGCAATCCGGGTACTAACCCAAGTAATCCGGGCACCAATCCAGTAACCCCGGGTACCAACCCAAGCAATCCGGGCGCTAATCCAAGTAATCCGGGCACTAATCCGTGTCCGGGTACCAACCCTGGTAATCCGGGTACCAACCCAAAGGCTACAGTAATCCCTGATCAAACCAGATACTCCAAACAAGCCTAATAATAATTCGTCAGGAAATGGAGTTCAGAGTGGGGTCAGGTGGCTCCAGGTAGATCAGGTGGCTCAGAGTGAATCAGGTGGCTCAGGCTCTTCGGCGGAGCTAAAGGCTGTAACAAAAGCCTGCAAATGGTGATTGATGCAGGATTCAAAGGGTTGGTGGTATAAACAACATGACAGCTCATACCCGAAGAATCCATGGCTACAGCTAAGTTATAGTAAACTAAGAACTGAGTATTACTTTGATGAGCAAGGTTATATGCAAAACAGGCTGGAAACTTATAAACGGAAAGGATAGTATTACATGTAAACGAAAATCACAGAGGCGGCAACACAAAAGGACCATGGCTGCAAGTACAACAATCAACGGTTATCGATGTGCAGATACAAGCGGTGCGTGGATGCAGTAAATATATAAGATTAATTGAAATAGTACCACGCAATCCCACCGGCTGGACGTGGGGTTAAAAGTAATATAAGACAATAGGGCAGGGACTGCCCGAATTAACACCTGTGGAGATGGTAGGTTGCGAGGTCAGCAGGCTGAGGGAAGCCCATAAGTTTAGACTATGGGTGGTTCACGTTATTGATATTTGAAGATATTATCAACAAGAATAAAATATTTAATACGAATTTCATACAATGATCAAAAAGTGGGATAAACCCTTGTGTAATCAAGAGTTTATCACTTTTTCACTATATCAATCCGACAGTGCAATATGGTTTCTAAATACAAAGAATTTCTCGTTAAAAATAGTCTAGTGTAGTGTATCGTTGATATCTGGCCTTATTGACTAATTTGTCAATGATTGTAACAAATACATAATAAAGGAATTTGAGTTACTCTACTATATACAGATATTAATTAAATATCAATGATACACTACATTGAGTGCAGTACTGATGTTTCAAAAGCCTCTTTCCGGTGCACTTTTTAACTTCCTATTATCAAACCTTACCTTACAAATACCCTAACAGTCCCTACTTTTACCTCTAAACATCACATCATCAAAACCCACAAAAGAAAGAGCATCTAGACTATCATGGAGCTTTTTCCTTAAATATATCTATGCAAATATTTCCAAGCTAGCCCTATTATAAAGCAAAAGTATTATAAAATAATAAAGTCACCTTTCTCAGATGTGTTTTGCTTTTTCTTTTAAAGAAAACTATATAAGTTCTCCATTTCCACTTCTCAATTTCCTATACCATGGTAGTAGCTATTCATTGCCATGTATTTTCCTGAAGCTTTCCACCCTGCATACCGCAAGCCATAGAGGTTATGGGTTGGCTATTATCATGTATTCTTGTGGGATAAAACTGCACATAAAAGCAGAATATTTCTATAAGCAGGGTATACTGCCTCCAGTGTAAAAGTATTGTCGGAAAATCCTTTATTTATTATATATCTTACTCATCGGATATAAATATTCCCAATGTAAATGCAAGCACAGGCATTATGTATTTAAAGCCGATTTTATGTCACCTTCTGTAAGTTTTATACAGTAAAAGCATGTTTTCCGGTTTGAGCATTTGCGAATACCTTCCCTCTGCACAGAGTAAGGTAGGCATCCGCAAATCCTCCTGCAAATTTGCTAAAAATGTACCTATTTCAATTGTTTCCGATGTCTGTCTTTTTACTCTCATTTCAATTTGATTCCCCTTAAAATCATACTTTATATGGGATATATTTTTATCACCTTTATCTACCAATGCAAGGTTCGCACGCATTTACATACTTACTTTTGGAGTATCACATGCCTTTCAGTATTTGTAACTATCTTAAGTCTCTTTTTCATATTTACATTTACTGCTTTAAAGTACCACTCAGTCCAGTAACTATCACTATACTAGTGTATGGTGTATCACTGACATTTAATTAATATCAGCAATAGTATAGTAACTTTCAGATTTTGTTTATTATGTATCTGCTGCAATCTATTAACAAAGTGGTAATAAAGCAGATATCAACGATACAGTACACTAGTTATATCAAGTAGGTATTCTTCTTCACTTACTATATCAAGTTCTTGTAAGTATGTCTTTAGGAAATATCTCGTAAATCCATCTTGTCCACTCTAGATTCTTTATTTCCTATTCTATTTCCTAATCCATACTCATATATATAATTCTTTTGCTTTTCTGAAAAACTGTAACTAAAGCTAGAAAGCCTATCTAGATTATCATACTCATAACCTCTTATAAGCTCTCCTCCGCCAGACAGACTTTTAAGTTTCCCTCTTTTATCTAACCTCCATATCTGCGAGGAAAACCACTTTTCTTCCTGCACATATATATTACGTCCTTTTTATTTCTGGTCAGTTCTATAAAAATCTCTATAGCATTTCAACAAATCCTTAAGTTTTGAGTTTTCAAAATCCTTTTTCTAATCTTCACTTATCCTCCAATAAGTATGGCTTCAATTTCCAGATATGCTCACATTTCATCATCATCATCTTCACCATATACTCTCACAGTAGATCACTCTACATAGGGCAACAAATCATTTTTGATAGACACCCAATATTTCGATGAGACAGTATACTCAAATGTGAGCCAAATTTGCATCTTATAATGGAGTTTCTAACAAAGAATGACTGGTATGTACTCTAATTTTCTAGTGTAACTCATGACCTTTCTACTGTAATATACTTAGGATATTATGAACCATGAAAGCTTTTACTTTTGTATCTCAAAGTTTAAAATAGTTTCTATGTATTATCTACTATCTCTTTCTAATAGTAATGCTAATTTGTCTAGTTTTCAGATATATTCTCGTTAATGTAAATATTATATCATGTATGAATGAGTTATCAAATCAATTTTGAGCATTACATGGTTCTCCATTATCTCTTATAGATAGCAGTGCTGTAATATGTTAGTAAGTATGGATTCTCTCTCTTTTGCCGTTGGCCTGCTATTAATCCATTCACATCATCTCCAGAGTTTACAGGTGCCCACAAGAAACATGATTTGGTTTTGCATCATAACTGCCATTAATACTCCTGTTGCATTTGTGCCTCTATAGTTGTAATAGTATATACTCCGTTGCTGCTGGAACTTTCAACTCCATAAAGAACAATCCTGTATATGTAAAATCTATGGGTCTGGGAGTCAAATTACATTGCATTCCATTTCCACCGTCTGTATATAACTGTTTCCTTGGGTCTGTTGTGTTACTTGTTCTAAATGCAATTACACTAGTGCCAATGTATCCATTTGATATCTAACTTTATTACTACTTGGTCGTGGAATAGGTGCATATACATATAGTCAAGATAATTCAGAGCTACTCTACACTGTTGCTTATAATGGTAAAATATCCGATGATACACCACTACACTCGTTCTTTTCATGCATGTGCATTTCACTATGCCGTCGGTATAATTAATTAATATCGATAATAGTAAGGAGAGTAAATTCAGGGTTTATTTATTTATTATCATCTGGTATAAATCTATTCAACAAAGCATTGAAAATAAAGGACCGGATATCCGTGATATATATTACACCGGGCGTTTTATACAGCCTCTTTAGTATACCAAATCAGTCCTCTTATCACTGAGTTGAAGGCAATGCCAGTCCGCGGCGAAAATGCTTTTATATTTTTATAGACTTTTATAATTCTACCGTAGCCAAAGACATTCTGGGGTGTGCTAGCGCAGACTGCATACAGCTCTTCTTTTTCAGTATCACTAGACTTAATAGGGCCTTCTTTTCAACTCCCTTCTCTTCCTACTAGCTGGAATGCTGAGAGCTACATTCTCTATGCCATATTCTCACCTGTATGGACGATTACCGGCAGTGTCGGCTTCTCATCCGTTACTTATGGCTTCACAGATACGCCTTACAGACATTTAGATTCGTAATAAGTTTGCATGCTTTTTCTCTAATATTTCATAGGCTACTGTCTTTGGGCTACTTCCATGTCATGGGACTCTTCGCCAATGTGTTTGAATAACCCCTCAATCTCACAAAGAGTCGTTAAAGCAGTATTACACATTGATACATTGCTGCTCCGTGCCGCCATCTCTCACGTCTCCATGCTCTCCTCACTATTAGCTGGCTTATGAACCGCTTCTGTTATCTCTACCGTCAAAGATGCTCAAGCAAATCTTAGAGTCTAGCGGAGTCAAGTACATGCCTGGGCCAAGACACACGACCTTGTGGAGTTTACTTAACGCTGCAGCACTTAGGTTAATATATCCACCGACGGATTTGCAACAGTGACAGTATTCCATTTACAGAATCCTGCTGCTTTACTTATCACGGGTATGATTGGTTTCCAAATATTTCCACATTTCTTCTTTCACGATCAGTCTTGTCTCTCCGGGCTTTTGGCCTGCACCTGCCGTTACTGCTGTAATTGCCATGCCGCTGTAACCTCGCAGCTGACACTGCATATATTTTCGCGGCTTTGCAAATGGAGAGCCCATGACGCATATCAAGTGCCTCACCCTCTACCCTTTCTTTATATCTGCATCCTGTAGCGCCATTTCCTGAAGAAAGTCCGCTTTGCATGAGGCAAAAGCGAGACTTCGAACCTACAAAACCCACAACCTTCTAATTTGCTGCTTTCCTATCATTTTGACCTTTGACATACTTTGTCGCTTTCCTACAAACAGCTGCTGCTGAAAAGTAATTGCGGCGAAGTCAACTATAATGTAATAAATAGTGCTGATAGTCCGATCTTATTGCTAGCATTTGTTAATGGGGTTTGGCAACAGAGTATATAATAGAGAGGATTGATATTGCCTCTACAAACATGATTATTAATTAAATATCAGCCAATCATTTGACAATAGTTTGACCTTTCTATTACCTATACCTTTTACTGCAGGTGATAGTAAAAATATATCCGCTACTTTATTAATAACATACAGCTGTTAACCTATAGTGCACCTCTTTCTTAAAGTGCCGAGAACTACCTCCTGCTCAAACCAGGGGTAGCCTGCCATATAATATTTCTGAAGGATGTACTATAGCATGGAAAGCATGGCAAATATTCGCCCATAAGCGGATGCGGTTTCAGTCAGAGTCTTTCTTATGCGCAAAGGAACCAATAATTCTGTGCATGGCTTCCCTGCCGTATCGCTCGAACTTTATATTTTATAATGCGAAAGTATTCTCTCATGCCACTTTTTGCAAATCCCTTTCTTGGAGGCCAAATCACAGCTTTTCCTTGCCGGGATAATATTAAAGTCCACCGTACTATACCATGTAAACCGAGTTACCAAAAGATGTCTCATCTATACACATCCAAGCTAAACGCTTTTACCACTCTGGTCAGTCCCAACATTTACCACACTTTCCATAGCTTTTGCACTCCCGGAGCCTGACCTACTATATAAAGTATCGCGTGAGTTTTTCCTCTACTATATGAAATAAAAAGGCTTTTGCCCCTGTTTAAGTAAATTCAAGGTTCTGTTCGTCAGACATAATTTCTAATTTTTCAGCCAAATTTCCGTCCTATACGAACTCCTATAATGTTTGTTGAGTAAATAATTTATTTTTAATAATCCCGATAAGTGTAATAAGACGCATTCTATAATTTAAGTCAGTAGCTTGTACAGCATGCATCCACGCCTTATACAAATAAAGAAAGTGCAAGAGAGTTTTCCATCAATAGTATGAGATCAGAACAAACGCATAATTTAGTTTTAATATTTTTATCATATTCTGAAAGTCTGATTCTCTATCATATATATAATGGTTTACATAAATTATAAATAATAATAAAGGAGAGTAGCACCATGGGCAGCGGCAACCTATCAGATTAAACATTTAGACAGACAAACAGGTAAAATTGACAGCTGTTAAAATCACAGCTGAAAACTGGAAATGAAGCCAAAGCTATAGCTAGAGAGAGTATAGCAAGGAGCCCTGCGAGGTTCTAGGCTAATCTTCGACAATACAGGCAGCAACTGACCGAGTCCCTGCATCCGAAATCTCCGGTCACGTTTGTTTTTCTAATCAACTATATATTACGATATCTTTATGCACTTATCAAAACTCTGCTCAATATATATAATCCAGCAAAATTAGAGCGCCACGCTCTACGTGAGACTACACAGTCTAAATGCTGGGCACCGACTAGCCCGCTGACCTCGCCGACTACAGCCGACCACTATCTCCGGGCGTTAATTCAGGGCAGGTCTGCCCCTGTATTGTTTCTTATACTACATGTACCACCGTCTAAAGCCGGTGGGATGCGTATGACATTGTATTTCAGTCCAGCACAGATTTCATAAGTATAGTCCTTTTCTCACTACCTTACCGTCTCTAAGATATAAATCCATCCGTATTCTCTTGCTCCAGGTGCCATAAGCTCATAGCAGAGTCATGCCAAAGTCTCACAAAAGCTCTGCTGCAGTTGCATCACCGTCTTCCTAAGTGATAGTGCCTCATCACTATCTTGGCATCACGTGTATCACTAGTCATCCATAGGCAGATCAATACACTTGGCCTCTTGCCGGTGATTGCTTTTTCTACACCATGTACAAGTATGGCCCTTATTACTTAGAGTTCTTGGATATCATCGTCTCACATTATCCGAAGAGATGCGCATTATCTTTCTTCTTCTCAGGCGGTGTGTAGGTTGCTCATGGCCTCGCCTGCGGTCTCGCCATGGCTCGGCTTCTCTGCTGCCATGGTGATCGTGGACTTAATGGTCACCAACATGCCAGTTCAGCACCTTCCATGTCGCATGTCGATCGTCGGCGGTTCCGCAAAAGGCACTAACTTCCAAAAGGCTCACCACCATATCAGTGAAGAACCTCTCTTTCTTACAGAACACAAGCTGAGTTGGAGTATACGCCCTATCTTCGCTCTCTCCCTCCTCTTGAGAAGCCCTATAGTTTTCAAGTCTTTCAAACTGTCTATTACACGTCTGTCAGGGCATCCGCATTTCATGCCTTATGGCTGAATGCTCCTCAACTTCTAGGCCTGCAGTTTTGATGTTTCCTTTGCCTTTCTTTTGCAGCTTCCTCATCATATCTGCAACCTATTCCTGATCATTCAGTGTCAACCGCTATGCATGGCCATAAACTTTTCCTGTTTTGTGCCCTGACGCTGCTGATGTAGCCATTGCCTGCTCCATGGTAAATCATGGTTGCTCTTACTGCATGTAACTATGTCTCCATGATCAAAGCTCAGGTCCCGGTCCCAGTATAAGTATTGAAGCATGTATATATGTATTGATGCCTACAAATTCGGTGCCTCGGCAGTGGTTGCCACTGCTCTCAAGTCCACATATTCTGTAACGCAAAGGCCGCGGTACATCTCTCCCGTGCTTGTAAAGCATCAGCGCTTTACCACTCCAGTAGGATTTTACTCCACGCTTTGGTGCATTGTCTCTGCTGTAGCCTTAATGAGTGTACTATATGCACCACCCATCCATCCATGAGCCTTGAGCTCTTTTAACCCACCTCTCCATAAGATTTTCTCAACTTTCATCGTCGTTTTCTTGATATACCTGGCAACACGCATTAGGGTGCTGTATATCAGTAAACTACAACACCCTTTTAAGCAAAACTTTATTCCTACACCCTGTCTACGCCATATTTACTGACAGTAAATGCCATAGAAACAAAGCACCGTAGCCTAAGTCTGAACTTAACTGTATCTCCAATTTACAAATGCTTTATCTGAATGTGTCCAGGTTAACTGTATTGTGTGGTCTGAGACTTGCACCAAGTGCTACAATTTTCTCATCTACAGACGTAAGTCCGTCAAGTACCATATCCTGTCTGCCCAAGTCCCGATGCCACCTCTCTTTTGCTATGCCCTCATCGTCATAGTGCGGTACCTGTCCGAAGCGCCAGCTCCTATTTTCACATATAGGGGTAAGTAGGCTTATTCTTTATCTCTTCTAGGCTGTCCTCGAAGCACAGCATCATTTGCCATTACCACACCTACTCTGTTTGACGATAAGCAGTCTCTCACTACCAAGGATAGCCTCTCCTATTCAAGGGCACATAGCAATTCCCTTAGGAGGCTCTCCCGTACCTATAAGATATATTGAGCAGAGTTTCCTCACTGGGATCGCGGAAGCTTGAGTCCAAGCTTAGCCTCTATCTTCCTCAGCTATTTAACAAGTCTTGAAGTTATCATTTTTAGGGATTTATACGCACCGTAGCATGAGTGAGGTTTACTCCTACACCGTGAAGGAGTCTATGTTCTTAAGTGGTCAGTTTCTATCAGCGACCTTGAGTATCTCCTCTTCGTTTTCGTAGAAATGCCTCTCTTAAAGTCGCTCAAGGTCAACCATAGAGTACCACTTTATGAGTCTTTGACCCTGCTTTTGAGCCTCTTTATCCATCTTTCTTATGAGTCTCTATCTCTCAGAGTTGAGACTTATATCCGCACATTTGCCAGTGACTTCTTCTATCTCGCAGTCCTGCTGCGATTCTCAGCAGGAGTAACGGGTAAGTCCGCATATGACTTAATGTGCTTGGTTTCTTGCATCTGCAGAAAGTCCAACACCTCATCAGCCACAGTTTCAATGATTTTTCTGTCGGCGGTAAGTGGTTTGGTTACAATGCCCATCTCAAGTCCCGCGCCTTGCTTGTAAGTGCTCTCATGGCTCACCCACATTCTGTCCTGATCTAAATTAATTTACCAGCCTCGGATGCATCTTCTCTCCTCTTCTTCAGGTTTGTTCTAAGACTCTTTTGCCAATAGTTTTGAGTACGCTTCCTCATGTGCCTTTGGCAGTTGCTCCCAAAGATGCCATGATGTAATCATTTTCCACTTCGAGATCTCAGCCTCAGGGTGCTGGATATGGTTTCATGCCGATTCATTATCCATAGCTATCTTTCTCATGATCTCAACTCCTGTTGGGCGGTCTGGTAAATTGCTCCACCTGTTCCTATTATATATTTAACCTGTGAAGATCACTTGCCCTCCGCAAGGCTGCTTCTTCCTGAAGGTCCGTATACATATCTATCCTTCCGGCATGACACTCAGCGCCTTAAGCACCGCTTCAGAGTGTCAGTCTTTCAACAGATTTAATTTTCATCTTCACATTCTGCGGTATGGCTTTTGCTCACTCTGCCACTTAGCCTTGTCTGCCTCTATATTAAGCTCTTCTTTTAATTTATCTTTTCCTGACAGCCGACTTCTCTTGGGCATATTTACACTTATACACCAGGGTCGCCCTCAACGGTTCTTTTTGCAGCCGGCTCCCGGATTGCACAAGTATTCTTGATATTTCATCAGACTCTGCAGTTTACGGAGTGTAAGTCGGTGAGTTGCCGCCGCCATCAAGTACTAGTAAGTCTCCCAAATATTGATACAAAAGCTTTTGCCGCTTCCGCCAACCGCTCCAGGTGCCCAGGAATTATCGGTCCGTTTACCATATCTCTTACGTATTTCCATTCCGGGGCATGGATTGCTATGATCTTCAAATGCATCCTGTACTGACTCTTCTGCTGGAAACTCATTTAAGTTCCATCTATCTTAGGATATACATTATCTACTATATAAAGTCTTTTGCCCTGCGTGACTTTTCCTTCAAATATTAATTGAATCTCTTCTTCGATTTTCTACATTACCCGCATATATTATATGGGTATATTTAAAGCCTAGATCCTTTGATTAACTCTGCATTGTGAAGTGCAGTTTCTCTCTCACCGTAAGTCCTACTCCTCCGCAGCTATCAGCATAATGTGGGTCTGTGACTTGCAGATTCTTTTAAATCTGGTTCTTCTAAAGCTTTCCTTGCAGTTACTTGATGTATTATAGCTCCGGCACCCAGTGCGCCCCTACTTGCGCCTTAGCTGTCATATCGTGCACCGGACCGTGTACGGTCGTGTCGACCCGCCGGCAGCGCCGAGATTTCGCAGGCATTTCAGCATATTCCTATCTTATCAACTCCCAAATTCTTAACCAAATCGTCAATTGCTCCCATGAGGCCAATCCTCACATCTCCATCACGGGTACCGAGTAGGGGCCTGTCCTGACCACAAATTGCGGGTCAGAGCCGGCTATACCGTTGAAAGACGTAACGACGGTGGTGAGTTGGGGCCTATTTCAGCCACTAATACGTCTATTTTCCTGAGTTTTCTCTTGCTTTCGTATATTAATTAATTTTATTTGTTTTTGTTCCATTTTCTTTTCTCTTCTTAACAAGGAAGGTAGCTAGTATTTGCGCTGTGATCCTCTTCCGAATCCCTGCGTCTACACCTGCTCAGCTATTTCAGGTAGCACCTGTACCCGCCTGCAACTATCATTACCTTATCACGAATACCCTTCTCTACCCTGCAGGCTCAACGAATACGCTTCATGTTCTTATAGTAGATATCATCGAGAAGTTATAGTTGAGGGCAAGTGCTTGCATCCACCATTAAACTCTGTACGCATCAACAAGTTTTCTGCAGGTACTGAAGTTCCGAGATAATGTACTTCTATGTACTTCTCTGTCCGCCGTGCTTAATATCAAATGTCTCTCTCTAGAGTCCTACAGAGTGCTCGTCCTCACCTACTGTAGCTCCTACCTATTCTCATAGGCTTGGCCTCTATCTCAGCTCGATGTTCCGCATCTGATAGCGCCCAGGCTCCAGGTGGGATATACAAGAGTCGTTGATGTCTACCATGATCACAAAGTCGCGTTATGATCTCTATTCTGGTGCTGCCCTCAGCCCGGCTGCATGATCTCTCTTGATAACTAACCAGGCTCATGGAGATTCATCTTCTTAGCGATCTCAAGTCCTGCAGATTCGCAACTCTCTTCTTGAGGCAGAGGTAAGAACATGGTAGGAGTGCTGTGCAACCGCCGTCCCCATCCACTCAGCCTCAAGGCTTGATTTTTAGAGACTTTTCTAAACTCTTCTTCTGTCTCCTTAGAGATGAGAACATTTACATTGTCAGCACTTTCTCATCGAGCACATCTACTCGGGATGGTCTTATCCGGATCTTCAAATGTACACATCCGCCGATAAAGTGCAGCGGCGGGATTTTCAATGGCTGCGGATGCATGCGTGCTACATTTGTTATGTATCCGAGTGTGTGCGGTTACAGGAGCTGAAGTAATCTTCATCTCTTTTCACGCCGTAAACCGGTACCTGCACCTACTCCACCTTCTATCTTTCAACACTGTATACCGTCTCCGTTACGCTCCGAGGATGGTTTCCTGGGTCATACGAAACCGTCCTGAACAGCGTTGAAGAACCGCCGAGTGCATGATCTCTCTTCGCGGAAAATTGCCAGCTCTTTCCGCCAATATCTCGCACTCTTTCACGAAGTACGCCGTCTTTCTTACGCTCTACCATTTTCGTCAGCCGTCCGCTGCCGCAAACCGCGCGCGGTATCAAGAGCCTCTATGTCGTTGATATGCCGCGGAACGTTGTTCTACCCTCGTCAGGTGTGAATGGTTGACTGGATATCAGCTTGCGAAAAGCTTGGATGTAGGTATATTAAGTACGTGTGTTGCTGTGCCCTCTCTTACGGATGACTCCATGTATTTTGTATTCATCAGCGCTCTCGAACTCTATATATCTGCAGGAAAGAACGCTCTCTAAAGTGTCCTGCATGTAAGCAGGTCAGAGATGCAAACAAGGTGCAGGAGGCGCTGTAGGAGGAACTGTTGACAACCGACAGATGTTGCCCGGGTTCATACCTACTTTTCCAGAACGACGAGTTAAGTGCGTGCTGAACCATAGCTCAGACGCAACCTTCCAGCGCTTCTCTTGCTGTAGCATTAACTTGTGTACCGTCTATCTGTGCCACATCAACATATTTGAAAATCTTCTTTGATTCGCCAGCGTCTGCGAAAGAACGAATCATATTTATATTTTCTCGTAAAGCACGTTATACTCAGGCATCCTGGTGGGCTCCGTTTACGCCCTCTTCTGCGAACATAACCGCTACGTCGGGTCCTGCAACTCCCGATACATAAGGTGGTAATTTGTTGGACGACCTACCTCTTCTTCCTATTAAGTCAAGTACTTTTTCTTTGTGCTCTTACTTGTTTCTTGTTACTACGCACCACCGATACCCTGTGGAGTTCCTTCGATAAGTCCGTCAAAGTGCGACTGACCTGCTGTTCTGATAACCGCAGCATATGGTCTGCACCATGCCATGCCGCCATTCCACACGGCGGATATCATCTTCAAATCTACCACAAACTATCTCTGTTTCTGTAATTACAGGTTGTGCTGCGGATCAGATCCTTTTCAAAATAGCTTTGCTGATGGAAGCGGACTGATTGCTTAAGCGGTTTGTGAGTAAGTCATGGAATACCAAAAGGTCCCTGCTTTTCTCCGCTGCCCGGCTTTCTCGCTCCAGCCACGTCTTTTAGGTCTGCTGGATTCGATCCTATGCTATCTCTTCTATATTTATCTTCTCATTTTGGAGTTAATTTTTCCATCTATACTAGTGCTTGAATAAATCTGCGGCTTCCTGCCACATTTTTCCGTCTGGGAGTGCAACTCCGGCTTCTCTTACGCTGATATTCTTAGACTGTTTGACTTCCTTACACCACTGGCCTGCTCCCTTACCCGCAAGTCCTCTGTCGATTACTCCGTCTACGATATTGCCTAGCCTCTATAGATGAAAATCCCATTCTTGAGAACAGATCTTTCAATTTGCCGGTGAAGTATTCTGCTTCCCAGCTCCAAAAAGGGATCTACAATATCACTTGCTAAGACCAAATCTCTGTAGCTCCTGATCCTTAATTTAGCAAGATGGGCTCTTCTCTCATTTCAAATCATCTGCACGTTTCTCTGCCACATGGATTTCATCTGTCTCCTTCCATTTGACTATACACTATATACTTCCAAAACTTATCCTAAGCTAAAGTACAATATGTATCATTATATTATACCTCAGCTTTCGGATCGTTATTTAAACCGCACTTCTGTCTGTAGTGCAAAGTAACGATCCGAAAACTGAGTATTTTATTATCTCCTAAAAATTTACCTCGTGTATAGTTTCTTAAATAATTTCCTACTTTTCTTAATTTCTTACAAGTATTTAAGTTTTAGCCTAAAGCTTGCCCTCTACGTTTTCCTAAACCCTATACCGAAAAATCAACGACCTTAGGTAATCAGCTCTTGATCAATACACTAAAACAACAAATTTTCTCCTAATCTGTATGCCTTACAGTAACTTTTAATCTTTTTAAGTGCCAAAAGTCGCTTGTGAGACACTTATGACCAATATTTTTCTTTTTGCTCGATAAGTTCGTATTTAATCTAGCTTGAATCTACTATCAAGCTTTATATTAAATCAAGCTGACTTTTATTGCTTTTATTATCCATGTACCTATAGAACATGTATGTTTTTAGCTAAGAACTACAAGTTATAAGTTTTATTATACCAGCTCTTAATCTGTTATAAAGACAGAGCAAGTTTATTTGTACTGTTATATTTCGACACAAAATGTAATAAAAATATATATACCATACCTTATTATTTTCCTAATTCTGCAAATTACAGCTCTTGATTCTACATCACTGTGGTCTCTTCTTCCAAATACTTGATATCTTCACTTCGTTAGGGTCTTTTTGGGTGTTCTCAAGAGCGTTCTTGATTCGAGACTTTCTAAGCTTTATGAATCCAAATCTCTTGCCATATAAGTCCCAGATTCTCAGGAAGTACTATTGTCTTACCCAGAACTGCTTCTTCGGCTTTCGAATACTACCTCTATACCGTTTTGCTGCAAATAGGCTGTGGTTGAACGCACACCGCCCGTGTACTCCTGTCTCCTGAACAACTATCAGCTGATCCTGATCAGCTCCTGCCAGAGTGAGAATGCAGCTGCAGGTGCTATATTTCCTGCAGGTCCCTCACAATACCTTCAAAGTGCAAAGCAAGTGCCTCTGTGATATAGAATACCTCACCTGCCCAGTTAATGGTTACATATCTGTCCATGTATCTTAAAAGGTCTTTGCTGCTGAACTCAGGAACGTCTGAACGATCAGGCCATATGCAGTGCGACGGTATACCGAATCCTGTATGTCCCGCTAAATCGCGGCTTCTTGTTGGTGCTGCATCTGAAGCCATATGAAGCCCCTTAAGGTTTTACGCTCAACTCCTACTACCTTGGTCTTTGCTCCTGCACCTTCTCAAGTCCTCTTACAGTGCCAGTTAAGTTACCGCCACCTGCATTGGTACATACTACAACATCCGGTTCCTTACCAGACTTATCTCTAAATTGTAGCAATCTCATAACCCTAAGGTCTCAACACCTGCTATACCGAAAGGTGTATAAAGTGAAGCATTAAAATAGCCGGTTTCTTCAAGAGAGAGAATTTTGTAGAAAAGCTCAGGCCATCCTACTGAAAGTTGCAACCTCTGCTCAAGTGCCTCCTTTTCTTGCCTCTCTCAACTATCTTCAGGCTGTCCTACTCCCTGAGGTCATAACATTCCTGAATTTACAGTACATGGACCTTCCATTTGCTGCCTGTGGGCACAACAGCTGCACCGTAGTTTCCGCTGGTAGCTGCTATAACGCCCTTGTCAGCCAGCTTCTGGCATGGTACATTCAGTGCACGCGTCTTGCCTTAAATGAATCCTGATGGGTTTGGCGGCTGCGTCCTTTGCCAAATTCTTGCTCCCTTTCCTTTCCGGGTGCATATTTTCTGCAAGTGCTGTAAGGTTCTTAAGCTCAAGTACAGGGTATTTTCCTCCGGTTGAGTGTATGAATCTTTTGCCATTTTCTTCAAAGAGTATAACCTGTTTCAGCATATTCTCTCATAATCAAAAGCTATAGAACCGCTTTCAAAGCTGACATGATCAATTCCTGCAGACTTCATTATCTCGTCTTCTGCTCACGACCGCCTTGGCCTAGTATCTTTACTCATTACCTGTCCTCGAAAAGACATCTCTTGCCTATCATTGATTTTTCAGAAGCTCGGCTTCATACTCCCGAAATCATGCTTGTAATATGGATTTACCTCTAGTAAAAGTACCCTTCTCAGTTCTTTTTGTCAGTAGTAATCTCTACCCTCATCACCTACGCTGGCATCTGCATTAAGATATCCCTGCTACCCACATTTCAAGAGGAACCTTCTTGTACTCATCGGTACCTGTAGTGCTCTCTCGTCAGGGCAATATGTTACGATGAATAATTACCCATTCTCCTTTTTAACCATGTCTCCTCCTTACATTCATTTAAAAAGCCGCTATAAAATCTGATGTAAAAACAGTATTTTGCAACAGCTCCTAATTTATTTTATAAGCATTTAGATACTCATGCAGAATATACTTCACAGCTTATACTTATACTAACTTTTTAATTTGATCTTACTTTTACAACACTACTTGTCTTCGCGAATAGATGCTCTCATGTCGCATGAGTTTGCTCTTGGAACCGGAAGATCTATCATAGTCTTTTAATCCAGGCTCAGCGTGATAGTCTGGCGGTATCATGTTTACGCACATAGCTATAGTACCGTTCACTCCCGGAACCTCAGGACTGTTTACCATATTAACATTTTACGGGTACGCCAGGTGATTACATAGTCTCCGGGTCTGAACTCCAGCTGCTCCGCTCTATCTGCTGTGGATGATCCATCTCTACCTTAAGTTCTCCGTCAACATATCCAGAAGCCCTTCATGGCACAACCTGCACATCACCTGCCTTAGCAAATCTCAGCTTGTGCGATCAACATCGGTGACTATCGGCTCCATAGACTGAGTTACAGGGCTGCGGGTTCCAGCCTATAGCATCTGTAATCATTCTGATAGACTCATGGAAACCTACGTAGTCCTGAAAGTCTACCAGTCTTAACATCCTTCTTTGAACTCGTCAACAGTTATCCCAGCCGATACCCTTGCTCATGCTAACCTTCACGCGGGCCGAATGGAGAAAGGTGGCGAGTTTACACGTCTTGAAACTATATGATCAACTTCACCAGCAGCCTGTCACATAGAACTACTAAGATCCATTATAAGACCAGGGATTGATACCTGTACCGAGTACTGTAACGCCGTTTTCTTTATAAGTCTGTCCATTTCTTTTTGCAAGTTCAGGAGACTAGAGCTGTGGATGCCATCTCTTCAGCTGAAGAAAACAACAGTTAATCTTATTTCTCGATTATTCTCTTGATTCTTGGGAATGCTTCCTTTGTGAAGGAATCTGTACAAAGAAGTACTACGTCAGCTACCTTCTCCTTTAAGCTCGTCTCTGTCTGTACAAGTACATCAGGTCTATCTCCTCTCTGTCTTGATGATAAAGTCATGCATACTCTTACGAAAAAGCTTAGCGCCTCTACCTATAACACCAACAATATCCACTCCTTTTTTCTTAAAGACATATCAACCACTTACCGCCTCCCTAGCTCCCAGACCCAAATAATTACAACAATTTTACCTAATCCTCCTTTTGTATTATTAAATTATTGTTGTTAATCATTATAGTAAAATATATAAAAAACCATAACCCCTTTTTATATATTTTATATTCTTGAATATACCTTTTCATAGATATTTTATTTTATATATTTATATTTTCGATAATATATTGCAATATAATAGGAAAAAGCTTTTATTTATTTTAGATAAAGTATTATTTGTAGTTTATAATTTATAGCCGCTAAACACTGTCATTTTCGGATTATTTATACAGTTTTAATCCTATTATAGATATCTTGCATAATTATTTAGATTGTTAAAAATTTATAACTTTATTAAATTTGTTCTTGTAAATTTGTAAATTTTAGCTATAATAATATCACAGGTATTTTTAAAGCTATTTTATAATTCTAAACAAAACTTTAACTTCCAGGTGCCGTTAAAAACATCAGAGGTATATGGTTTAATATTTGTACTTCTAACTTGGGAATAAAATCGCAGCTTGAAGTGACTATCCATAGCTTTGGGAAAATTTACACACTCCTTTTACTAAAATTAAATATTTATAAAATGAACAATGATAAAAGAGGGAGGACAATGTTCATGTCAGAAGAAAAAGAAAGTCAGAAAAGCGAATTTAGTTGAGCCTTAATCACTTTTCTAGGTCTTACGCCGTTATTATAGCGAGTATCTATCATAGTATTCCATATGAATCCGCATGTTCCGATGTCTTTATAGGGTGTTATTATAGCTACCTTGGTATCAGTCAAGATCAGTTCTGAGTACGAAGATCTTGAACAGGCAATGAGTAGACGGTATCATTGAAAGCGATGCAGTCAGTACTTATACTATGGTTATGGGTATGCTATAGCGTGTATGGATGGTATCAGGTGTAGTTCCGTCTATGATTTATTACGGACTTCAAATTATAAGCCCGAAAATTTTTCCTTCCTGCAACTATGATTATATGTTCCTATAACTTCGTTAGCTACCGGAACTTCTTGAGAACAGCCGGTACTATAGGTATCAACTCTATAGGTATTGCTCAGGGGACTTGGAATACCTGCCTATAACGCAGGTGCCGTACTTTCAGGTGCATATTTCGGAGATAAGATGTCTCCGCTTTTTCAGATACTACCAACCTTGCCAGCTATGGCGGGCACTAACGTGTTCAGTCATGTTAGTATATGATGAAGACCTACTGTAATCACCTATCGTATATCTATAAGCTGTATTCTCTTTTGTGGTTGGCAGTTCGGTTCGAGGTTTCTAGAAAATGTCAAGTATAACAGAATTACAAAATACAATTTCAGGTCAGTTTTCTATAAGTCCTTTTCCTTATGCTTTCCACCAGTAATTGTTATCGTAGCTCTCGCTATGAAGATACCAGCTATACAGGGAATTACTGAGTATTTTGATAAGCTGCTGTCTCCTCACTCCAAGGCTTGACAAGGGTGGACTTAGGACATATCTGATGCGGCTAGATGGTTATGAAGTGAAAGCAGTATAGAGCTGTGCGATGCACTCCTTTCAAAGGCGGTCTTATGAACATGATGTTTCTGCAGTATCTATGACTATTATAGCCATGATGTTCGGTGGTGTTGCCAGAGCACACCGGACAGATGGAAATTATGTTAAAGCCTTCTCAAACATGCCAGGGCAGCAAGCCTTGCTAGTTTTACTACAGCAGCTGTCTCTTAAAGTAGCTGCTACTATGCAGCGAGTATATTTCTATAGTTATTCCACGGGGCGTATGCTACGCTGCCGCTTACGAAAGGCGTGAGCTTCATCCTAAGTGCTTTCCAATGCACTGAGTCAGCCAGTACCTTATCAGAACTTTGATTCCGTGGAATACCACCAGGTAGTGTATATATCTCAAACTCTCGGTCTTCGGTATGGGGTCCGGGTGGATACAGTCCATGGGCTGTATTTAACTACAGTATGATTATTATTAATATCATCTTTGCATTCCTTGGAATATACTACAAAGATGACAGAGGAAGAAAAGATCTTAGCAGAAACCAGAATGTTGCTTAAGATTTTCGGTTGTTTAAATTTTTGAATTTAATATAAGTTAAAAAGGGTTTATGGTGATTTACTGCCATGAACCTGTTCTCAACAGTATGGCTTTTTATATCGCATTCTATGACACTTTCAGAAATTGATACATTTCCGGAAGCCCTTACTAGCTGATTTAAGGAAAAGCTTATATCATATTTATGTGTACTTTTTAGATAATAAGGGCAACATATTTGCCATTTAAAGTATTTGATAAAGAGATAATGAACTTCTTCTTGGGAATGAGACTGTAATATTTCTCTGACCAAAGACTCTTGATGATGTAAATAAAGATATAAAAGACTTTTCTACGATACATAAGAATACCACTGCTGATTTTGCGTAAGTGTCAATAATGAATTAATAAAATATATTCAAGGTGGAAGAGGTCAGCAAGAAATGGAGGTGGAGTATATGACACTATTCAAAGAGACAGGAAAATAGAGAACTTGGGCGTGAAGAAGGGGCGTGAAGAAAGTGAGATTATGAAACTTTATAACAAAGTGTGGATAAACACAGAAATATCATCTCTTCTAAACAACTATAGCAAACTAGCAGTGCAAAAACAATTTGAAACCCTGTAAGCTACAAACTTCCAGTAACAACTTTTTATAATTTAATTATTTGATAGCAAATAAACTTTTTCAGAACAGTATTGTTTTATTTGCAGATTTCTATCTCTTATAGCCTAAAAGGCACTTTAACTCATCATGGGGCAGAAAACCGTCAAAATGGGTTCTGCCCATTTACGCAATTCATTCATCTTATATGCTGATGTCTATAGAAAACTTGAAAAAGATCTAGTTTCAAAATCGTTAAAACACCTGTAACATCAGTTTCAGTGTCAACTAAAAATAGATATTCAAAAGTAAAAATTGAAAGAAATACCTGTAGAATCAGTTTTTAATGATTGACAATTAAATACATTAAGCTCTGTTTCATCCTTATGAAAAAGAATGACGCCAGTTGCAGTGCCATTCACCATATAATCGGCTCTATAAGCACAACTCCCGTATAAGCACGTGTATAACAAACCCAGCACAGAGGCTGTACACATATCAATTCTATACTAGACTGGATATCAGGCTCTATCTTCCTGTCCATACCCTAAAGGCATGTTTTCTTAGATTAAACAAAATTCCAAGTGCCCAGAAAAAGGAGCAGCCATGGCTATATAGAGTTTAGCATTTGCCTGCTCAATCCCTTATCATAAGAGCCTGATATAAATCTTATAAGCGGAATGAGACCGGGGTATACCTACAGATACTACGGAAATATATACTCCATATTGTGTTTTATAATACTGGCTACTTTACCATCGACTTTATCCTACTCTATTGCCGGCTCAAAGTTTTTGTGATACAAAAGTCAGTTAATGCACGGTTGCGCAGCGAGGACACTGAGGCATCATTAAAAGAACATTATTCTTCTGCACTGTAGTCTGTTGCAGCTATAATAGTTGCTCCCCATACCGTTGACCGCCGTCTGAGTATTACTGTTTCTATAGACGCTATGGATGACATAAATCCCATAGCAAAATGCAGCCTTAAATCTCAGCACACATAATAATTATACTTAAAATGTTTTAAAGCTTAGGTATGGTATATCCGCTTTAATATACATATATACAATGCAAAGAGTGCAGATATCGCCTGTGATATAACTGTAGCAATCCGTGACCTTTTTATACCTAGATTGAGACCTTGTAATAAATAAAATATCAAGACCTATATTTATAACAGAGTAATAAAGTATAAAGTAGATGAAGAATTCCTATAGCTCTTAACATACTTGCCGACCAATTGTAAAAAATGTAAAAAGATCATTATAATATAAATATATGAATATGCCTCATCTACTATATTCTCAGGAATATGCACAAGCCTAAGAAGCCCATAAAGCCAAACTCCTCCAAACAAACATAACTGCTAAAGACAAAACCTTCCTATAACTATACTTTCCGCTACAGCCTTCTTGATCTTCTCTATGTCACCTGCCAGAAACTCTTGCTACCACTATGCCCATCCGATTTGCTATACCTATAGCCCAAAACCACAATAGGACTCATAAATAGCGGAAGTAGCCCTACAGCAGCTAAAAGGGGTGAAGCCAAAGTACCGACAATGTAGTATCCGCCGCATTTATAAAAACTGCTGTAAAGCACTACTTATAAGAATAGGCAAGGCAAGGTAAACAAAGAACTTACAATAGGCACGACTCAACAAATCAATACTCTTCACTTTCTTCATACACTAAAACCAACTTCAAAAGATTAAAACACTATACATTTCTGTATTTATATTATAATCCATCAAAGGGACAATCATCCACAAGATGGTTTGACTGTGAAAACAAATGATAGAAATTACCACCCTGTTCAACCGGTCAGGTTTTTGAGGGTGTTTTTCTATCCATAGTTTCTTAGTGTAGGGGTATTTGCTACCAAAAATATTGCATAAACCGCCTCGCTCACTCAATGAAACTTTCCTTGTAGTTCAATCTTTGTAGCGTTTAGACCTTTGGATAAAGCGAGATACAAATTTCACAGACGAGGACTGTTTGAGCACAGTTCGCCACGGAGTGAGCGAACGTGCGGAGTTCCGCAGTCTGTGATTGTCGGCTTTGACAAAGGAGTCTGCAGTGATTGAACTACAGAGATCAGATACTCCTAACAAAATATTCCCCCTACACTACGCAGGCATCCACCTCTCGTAATCCTCATCCTCCATCGCCTCTACCGCTCCAAGCAAATAACCGTTCCCCACCTGAGAAAAGAAGTCGTGATTGCTTGTCCCCGTAGAGATTCCATTCATCACTATCGGATCGACATCATCCGCAGAGTCCGTAAAAGCGACTCAAAACCTAAGTTTTGCAATGCCATTGGCATTATATCTTATAAAAGACCTTAACCTTTTCGCTCCAGCCAGGCTTATCGTATATCTCTGGAGTAAACTTACTTTCATTGTTATAAAAGCTCATACACTGATTATACACCCAGTTTTAAAAAGCTCACTCTGTTCCTCTTTTGAAAGTTTGTAAAGCCTATTTGGAATTTATACCTCTATACGAGTTCCATGTCGGACTCATCACGAAGAATAAAAGCTTTATTATCTCGGCTACATTTGCCAGTTTATTATTACCCAGATACTAGAAAGCAGACATAAAGCCTGAGTAGAAAAGGAAGGATTCAGCAGTACGCTTGCAGCTTTTTCTTTTACCAAGCAGTTCCGTTTATATATTTCATCTTTATCTTTTTGCCTTCCATTGCAAAGCTCGTTGGAATGACCCAGGCAAAAGATCTCATCTATTTCAGACTTGGTATTTCAGTACTGAAAATAGATACGAATAGCTTCATGTGCTGATTCCATAAACTGTATATTATTAAACCCTTCCTCATGCTTAGTAGTTTCATCTTTTCTTGCAAGCTTCTATGCCGTTTTCAGATTGCAGGTATCTAAAAAGGTCAGTCCTCCGAATACCTTGGCTACCATATCTGTTCTATAAGACTCAGTGTTTCCAATCATCCAAATCGTTAGACAAAGATTCTTGTATCAAGCCGGAACTGCTCAGTAGCTTTTTCCCAGGTCATCTTATCTATCCTCTCTCTCTATACTGTTTCAATTCATGCTTATAATTATCCAAACCTTACCCTCAAAGCTTATATAGAACAACTTTCGCAGGCATTGCCTATTTCATCATTATTTTCCGTAAAGTGTACGCACATAGTATATTGACTTTATACCCTTTTTCCATGCACATAGTTTCTAAGTATATTCAGATCCTTGTCGTAGCTTTGAAGTCCTGCCCTTCTTCCTCATACAAGCCTCTTTAACCTCGGATCTCATAAAAGTAAGACTGATGCCCTGAATCATGTGTTTTTTGCTGCCCATATACATCTATCATCTTGCGCATATCTATATCATGAGCTGACTTATAATACTGCATGGTATCATTAGACAGATGAGAGCCGGATAATAGGTCTTGCCGGTCTCCTGCCTTTCTTCTATCAGTGCTATGATAGGATGCAGACTGGAGCTTGTTTTCATTGATATAGCTTATGGAGCCTGTGGGAGCTAACTGCGACCTGTTTTGATATAAAGCCCCAGATTCTTTTGACTTCCTCCTTAAGCTCTTCCACAGTCCTTTCTGCGCGAGTATGTGTATATCGGCCAGATAAATTTCTTCCTTATGGTGCCACGTCAAATGATTCACCTGTACTATGGATTCTCTGAAATGCAGGCTTTACTTCTTTGATAGCGCCTAGTGCACACGTGATTGGACTCGTCATCAGCTCTTCATCACGCGCAAAAGGGTGTGCCTTCCCAGCTGATCTATGGTCTGGGCAAATATGCTACGTGCTTGGTGCAGCCTCCACGAATGATCGGTTACAAAGGTGCGCGCCCTACTGCAATCTCTACAGACTTTTCCAAAATCCGGAGACTTCATCATGTTACTATGTTGGTGGAGCCAAGGTTGCAGCTGTATGTCGGTTCGAGTTTCACGCTCCCACAAGCATCATTAATTATAGAAGGGTTTGCACCTGCATTATCTCGGAGCAAAGGTACTCATAATTATTTTACCCTCTACGGGGCTTGGGTTATTTACCGTATCTATTTAACTATTAAAGGGTAGCCTGATTCTGCTGCATTGCTTATTTCATTTTCCAAGTCACCGCCCTTATCTTTGACTTCTTTTTATATCAGGATTGTTTGCCAGATTGTCGTACTCCTTTGTAATGTCTACACTATGGGCAAGGGCATGTTGTACTCCTTTCACATAGTAGAGGCTGAAAAGGTACATAATATCATCATACAAGCTCCTCAAAGCTTATCAGGTACAATAAAGCAAGGACAAGTTTTTAACTCTGAGTTTTTCATCAGCATCTGTAGAGAAATGATACTATATCAGATGGAAAATATTAAGATACACCGCTCCGGCTTTGTTTTCTTTTGTCCAAGCTGGTTTGGAATAGCTGAAACTGTCCTCTAAAAGTTTCATTACCGGCACTATACGCTTGAGCATTTCTATCCTGCTTTATCCAGGATCATACCGCCGCCCTTATCTTGGAGGCATGCTCCTACACCCCTCCCTATGGGAGAAGCTGCAAGGCGGGTTGATTCTCTTCCTATGCTGTTCATATCGTCTGTGGCCTGAATTAAAAGCAGGATACAAAGCTCCACCCCTTTCTTTTTCTTCCGGCATTTAAGAAAGTCAGCGTTGCCGCTGATATCATACGCGATAAGCTCCTCTGCCATCAAAGTACCGGTTTCTTCATTTCCGTTGCCAAGAATAAAGCGTATTAAAAGCCTTCTGCTCCTCATATCTTTCAAAGTGTCATCTCCCGCATCATTGGTCTTCATGGCATCACTGCTTATAAAAACTTCAATGCCGCCATAAAAGATTTGAATCTGATGTTTTTGTAAGTCTCCTGCATTAAGTTCTTAATAAATTCTCTGTTGTACTTATCAAAGAAATTCTTTTCCAAATAATCATTCTCTATCAAATAATCAAAACTTCCTCGTCCAAAGGTATAGAAAAATACCGTAGTGGGATTAACATGTTCCAGCACTGCAGCTGCTTTATCTTTATGCAAAGGTATTTTCCCATCCTATGGTCTGTTAAGTTCGTTAATAAGATTTCAAAGTAGCTAACGAGCTGCTGTTTTCTGCTACCAATTTGAGGCTATCAAGTTTCTCTACCTCATTCTTACTATTTCACATCCCTTTTCCTCCTTGAAAATTCAAGCAGTGCAACAAGGGAACTTCATATTTTTCCTATCTCTGCACTTATGCAAATAAATCATTAATTTCATCATCACCTCGCCACACCTTTTTGAAGCTTTTATTATCCTGCGTGTTTATAAAGCTTTTCACTGAGCTCCAAGCTCCCCTCATGATTGTAGGTAGGCAATATCAAAATATAATTTTCTTTTGGTGGATATATGTCATCGTCACTGATTAGCGATGCGACTCCATCCCAAGATTTATCCACAAATTTTACCGTCTGACTGAGTAAGAACTAATATATACACCGCTTTCATAGTTCTGCTTTATCTGCTATCTGCTGTAAGATCCGGTCTAAAAACCTGACTCAAATCCGTCTGCCGCTACTACAGGTAAAGAGACATAAATTTAAACTCCCTTTACCTCATTCTTAGCTTCCTTTGACACGGAAATATCCCTACTTCAAAATCAACTCCCATCTCCAAATATTTCTTTTTGAGTGCATTGCCTAATCAGCCCCTATATACTAACTCCTTTCATTTTTCTGTCTTATTCCCTTTCTATCTTGTCCATTTGCTCAACCCTTATCACTGCTACCGCTGATAGATTTTACCATGCTCCTTTTTACCTTAGGTATCCTGTCCAAGTTCAAGCACCAGCCCTCCCTAGGGCTCATACTCCTCAGACTCAGAAGTTGGTTCTGATCTGTCATTGATATCATCAAGTTTCATGGAGCATCTATCAGAATACTCCATATCTTCCGATTTTATCTATGCTCTTTCTTTCTTCGTCCTTATCAACTTTCATCCCTGATCTCCCCTAGATCTCTTCAAATATATCTTTACATCAGTTATCATTCCCACGCTTATACCGTATTCGCTAAAACTATTGCTATATTGTGGTAACTTTTTCATTTCTATAAAGGTTCCGAGGATTTTCTTCGGACTCATGGGTAATAAAAGCCTCTCTGATATAGTAAAAGTCCTCTCTCATAACCTATTAAATCTTTTTGATATTTACACAACACCTATAATGTTATCGCTGCATCTTCATATACAGGATATCGCGCATATCTCTTTCTTCATATATGACAGCTCATCAAAACCAGCTTCCCACATCCTTTACAAGCTAGTGCGGGGTATCATAATGTCCTTTTGCCTCTCTTCCGACAAGTCAAGACATTTTCTATAATCATCTTTTCTTCGCTTTTCTATGATACCGTCCTCTGTGTCCGACCTCGACTATGGTTCTAAAGCTCTTCTTCAGTCATTTACTATCCTTACTCATCGCCCTTTTTAGACCACCAAAAGACTGAGCACTATTCTGACCGAGAAAGCTTACCACGCTTCATTGCCGGTATGAAAGCGCCATAAGTGCATGGGTTATCCTTGCGCCAAAATAAAAGCAAAGTGCGAGAATTCTTTGCCTTGCCAGACTTTTTGCGGACTTATCTCACAGATACGAGTACAAGCAGCGTCAATATACCCGTAGTAAAGACATAAAAAGCTCCTCCCACAAGTTTCCATGGTTATGGTGGTTGCAAGTGCCGAAGCTGAAAGGTTAACTATATTGTTACCTATAAGTAGCAACGAAGCATCTTGTCCAGCTGCTGCATTTTCAATACTACCATCGCCCCTCTATCCCCTGGAACCCGCCTAAACTATAGTATTAACTATCATAAATGACCGTTTCAGCAGATGAAAAGAATCAGAGCATAAAGCTGGGACAAAATAACATTATAATTTATATGACGACCGTTTCCACTATCTTTTCCTCATGTATAAATAAAGCGGCAGTAAACGTTATCTGCCTACAAATACTATATACATCCACAAGATTAAAAATCACTTCTTTTATAAACGGAAGGTCTATATATATATAGTCACTACATAGCCTCTTTTAATCTGTCGTATATATATTACTTAATGAGCCTGCTATATGAGTACTTATCCCTAACCTTTTCAAAGCTTTTTCTTTTTTAAACCAAAGTTTACAAAGCCTGAGAAGGCTGCTTGGCAGTATAGGCACATACTTAACTAAAAACTTATCTTCAAGTACATTTAATGCAAATAGCAGTTTTCCCACATTCGTTAAATTTACTTTTTCCGCTTATCTTTGTGGGATAATTGTTCTTTTTACGCCCATAATACATTTATCCTTAAATGCTATATCTACAGCGCCAAAGCATACTTAAGTCTTTAGAAACATTACCTCTCCTTTTATAAATGCATTTCATCCACATGCCAGATTTTTAATATCCATATCCTTACCGGCTTCTACATTGGTCCGCTGTATCCGATACCCCTTCTGTCTGCCTGTCTGGGATGGGATATGCTGCCGGATTGAGTATTATTACACCGATTCAGTTGTAGTACATGGGTCTGTGTGCTATGCCGAGACATTTACTATCTCAGCTCCTCTTGCTGTTAGCCTCTTCAGCAAGTATCTCGGCTCCCATGCTGACTCCGTACAAATGTCCATGCGTTATACCGCCCAGCGTGTTCCAAGCACCTAAACACCACCCATCACGCATGGAAGCGAAGAAGTCATTGACCCTGTCACACATATGCCGAACTGCGAGTTCTGACATCAAAGCTTGTTGCATTTATCTTCGTTCCCTGACTTTCTATATCTCCCAGATGTATAAACACATCTGTCAGGCTTCGCCTACACATGTAACTTTTTCCAGGGTTATCACTCATTTCTGATCATCCGCCACTACCAATACCTTCATTTAATCACCACATAATTTAACAAGCACCCTGAGAGCTTTCCCTCTGTGGCAAACCACCCCCCAACCCCAAAAACACAAAAAAACAACCAACCCCACACACACCCCCCCCACCCCCACCACCCAAAACAAAAAAACCCAACCCCAACCCCCACCAGAGCTTCTCAAAGTTGTATTATTTTTTTGCAGTTTCGCTTAAATTATCAATTCCCATAAACCTCATATGAAAGGCCATACTCCAGGTGCTTTCGTGAAAGCAATCGACTTCCAAGCCCTAGAGATCATCTGAAAATACTACTCCTCCTGTGACTATCATACGGCCTTTGGCACCTTATATGAGGCATTTTCTCAAAATGTATCCACCGGTCACCCTCGACGTCTATGCTGACCACCGGCTTCTTTCCTGGTCTACTATCTCCAGTCAAAGTCTGAAAATATTTCCCTTATTTCTCTTAATTTTATCCTTGTGGATGTGCACAAATAATCTTCATATATTTTAGTTACATCTGCTGTAATGACTGACGTTATAAAAATTTGTCTATAATTATTTACACTGTCCTTGCTTTAAAATAAAGGCTTATATTAAGTGTAACTGCCTTTGGGGCTTACTCTCCTTCAAATTGATAAAAGTAGGTCTTACCATCCATGACCGTTATGAGACTTTCCTAGTATTTGCCCTTCCTGCCTATTCATACTTTTTCACGAGTCCTCATAAGAAGTGCATCATGTAAAAGACTCCAATTTATCAAGTGACCTTAAATCTTTCTCCCCAGAGTTTTGTAGCTGACGACAAACTTTCGTATCACTCAGCCTTTCACCACCGTAAGGCCTTGGTTAGTAATTATAAAAACCATGACTTTTAGCATGAGTCGGCTCAGCTTACATCTCTTTTTGTATGTGGACACTCCTGCATTAGCCGCATTCTCTCTGCGGCCTTTGATGCCTAGCCTCAGCATCTATCATCGCCACATGTGTCAGGTCACATCCTCGTCAGCTTCTTCCCACGCACTCATCTAGAGCTCATACCAGAGCTATCCTAGCTCATGTTCTCCCAGTTTTCGCGTGAGAGACTCTCTGTTTAATCCCGGAGCCCTTATTCCACTAGCTGTCATGGCGCAGCTTCTAGCCGCAAATGTTCCCGCTTCCGCAAAAGGATCTACTAGAGTATTTCTGTCCCTTTTCCATGGTGTGAGCATGATAAGTGCCGCTGCCAAGGGTCTCGGTTGTAACCAGGGCTTTGCGACGCTTCGTTCTGCTTCAGCCTCACTTTGTACTGTAAGAGGATGCTCCTGTGGCCGGTGTCAAACGGGAGTTACCACATCTTTGTATATACTCACCCTCAGCGGATACTCGGCACTTTGTCTTCCATAAACCAAGAGAGATATTATATATACTTTTCATGCTTTTCCACTGCTAGCTACTATAGATTGTATATCGGAGGGAAAATAATTTACTTTTACCAGGCTTGCCTTGCTTAACAGCTTTGCATCCTTTGTAAAGATACTCGACCAGGAAATCCTACCAGCACTTGGTCTTTTCAAACAGCTCGTCCTAGTATCAGCCACTTCAAAACACCACATTGATAAGCACTTTCCAGTAGTTCTAGGCCAAAGATTCGCCCTTGCTACCGGCTTCATCATCTCCAAAAATACACCCTTAAAGTCTTCCACTTTGCTGATTTCCATATCCTAGTCTATAGTTTCCCTAATACAGCCTCCATGCCGAAATGACAGGGAGCATATAGTTCATATACCTTTGCTACCTATGGTCTCCTTTACCCACCTTTAATTTAACAAATATAATCTTGTAATTATAAAAACTTTTTATTAAATTGGTTACAGTTCAGGCAGGTCATTCATCTTCGTCAAAACTGAAAATATTTAATTTTTATCCATAAATTAGACGAAGATGAATGTTTGCAATAACCTATGAGATATATATGTATAATATACGTCTGAAAGTAAGCTTTCATTTGGTATATTATACACATATATCTAAACTTCTGCCTTTAACTGTAACAAATTATAATCATACAATAAAAATAAGTTGCCACTGCAAGCCAATAAATAAAAATAGCTCAAGCTTTTAAGACCTTGGACTCTTTCTTATATTTAATGTTGATAATACACTATATTATTTTAATCTATGTATTAAAATATTTATATCAACTATATACCATAGTATTGTACTTATAAACTTATGCCGATAACTCTCATGATTTTCTGGGTGCTCTGTAATTCCAAGCTGCTGTAGTTACTCCCATTCTTTCATTGGCAGCATGCACTATTCTTCCATCACCTATACATAGCTACATAGTCTATACCGCCTCTTGCATAAAGATATCAAATCCCAGCTGCATCTGCTGAAGCATCTATCTGAGTTCCACAGGCGACTGACTTGCCGAGTTTCTCCGGAAGACTCCCACTCAGTTGAGTTCCTAAGTATATATTGTCCAAAACCTGAACAATCAAATCCTAGAAGGTGTAGAACCTCCGTATACATATCTTGAACCTAGCAAAGCCAGTGCATACTTACAGCATCTTCTCTCTGATGCTTTACACTTGCAGCTGCCCTCGCCTCTGCCTTTTTCTTCTTCTGTTACTTTCGGTTTACACTTGCACCCTGATCCAAGGCTTGTATAGGCTTCTGGACCGTTTACCGATATCTTAATCAAATTATTTGGAAGTTTTTGTATAATGTCATACTCTTCCGCTTTCTTGCCTACTGCGAGGACTGTTGTAAACTCAAAGTCCTTATAGATATTAACAGTATCGGAATCAATTGTTACTATCATATCTTCACCTGCTCGTGTCGACAGATACCCGGTGCAGCGGAACCTACCAACTAAGCTTAAACTCAGTATTCCCATTGCTACAATTTTTATTAAACTTCATATAATTGTCTCCTTAACTTATTTGCTCAGCTCCTTGCGAATATTTACTATGAACCTTTCCAAAACTCAGACTTCAGTGCAGTCCTTTTGCTGAGGCCTGTATTATCATTCTTCAACTTCATTTGCTTTTATTGCTTTTTGAGATAAATATAGCCCTTACCTGTTTCTTTTTCAATTCTAATTTTGTTAAGCAAATGTTACGAGCGATAGTATAATCTTTTCATTTTAGATGTCAAGTGTTTTATTCTAATTTACTTTTTGAAAGTTTTTGTGAACTGCTGTGATATTGACAATGACGCTTAACTTATAAGATAAACCATTGATCAAAAGAAATACTCGCATGTTCAATCCTTGTTCGCGAGTACGCGTTATTGTAGCGTTAAGAGTTTCCGACAAATTTATTAACAGTACTAAAGACACTACAGAAATTGAAATAAAGGTGTTTAATTAATCGCAGCCCGTAAGAAACAGCTGACTTTTATGTTGTCGCGATGTAGTAAAGAAAGGGCTGCAGGCAACCTACCTTCCATTAAAGAGAGTGCGCAACCGCAGCGTCGCTGTTACTAGTATCACCGGACAAATATATAAATCAAAGCTTCCATATAAGCAATATGAGCATGATATTAAAATAATAATTATCAGCTGAGTGCGGAAATTCCAAAAAGTATAAAGCCTAGCACTTTGTGCTTTCCCACTAAACTTTTGACTGTCGTAATCAGTCTCTTCATTCTACTTGTCTGCTGCCCTCACGTAAGTAGCCATAGTCTGGTTCCTTCCTCGTATGTGCAAACTCGTCAAACTCTCTTCCGGCGGCTTCACTATAGGCCTGTGCTATCAGTCGGATCTCCAAGCTCTTGCATTATTTCTTCTTCGGATCTTTTGTTTTTAAGCTCTTCTTCCTACCATAATTTTCTGTAAAATTCATAATTTTCATTAATAAGTCTTGATCGTTGGTAAGCCAAAAAGCCTTCTTAAGTCCGTCTAAAAATTCATATTTCTCTTATCTTCTCCTGTTAAGTAAGATTTACTCCACTATTGCCGATATTAATTGGATGCTTAGTGATGTGCTACACTACATTTCTTTTTATACCTGTAAAAATTATATACTACTGATTGCTTGGGTTCTTTATAGATAGACATTCTTTCTCAAAACTATATCTCATGTATAAAAGAGATAGCTCATCAACAGAAACTCAAACCATGATGAACTTAGCTCGGCACTTTAAAAGATTGGCATCGGCTACACTGATAAGCTCTCCTATGCTTGTAGGATACATGGGCATAGCTGCCATACCTAAGTCAACCATATTTTCAAGCTCCTTAAGACCTCAGGATACCTCCTAAAGACTATTCTATCATCTGTCTTGTATTCTGTATGTTTAAAATAAACTCAGCACAAACTCTTCAAGTATTGATACATCCAGACTTCTATAATGCCCTACTTTCCTTATTCTTTAACTCCAGCTTATACCAACTCTTATCAATATACACATTCCGAAAGTTTTGACTTCATCAGGCTCAAATCGGCCTCAAGCCTTTGTATATTAAAATCAATACTAGTTTTCTAAAAACTCATCCTTACTAAAGCCCTGCGCAGATCTTTTTACAACCCTATTGTGAGGCGTTATGTAAAGTTCTTCCTCATCAAAAAGAACTGATAAGAAGTAATCGGATTCTCCACCGGCTATATGGTCCCTTGGCCTTTCTTCTCTCAAAGCCCTACCCTCGACCGCGCAACTGCGCCTGTGATGCCGTCTGCTATAAGCCTCCATTTTTGGCAAAAAGCTTCCTTTATGTTCTTTATAGTCTGTGCATCAGTAATCTACATACCCTGTGCTGCTTTACTTTGTCATCGGATGTAAAGTCGTAAAGTAGCTGTTCTTTTTCTTACATTTGCTATAATATTTTTAACGGCACAGCTTTTTGTATGCCAAAAATATAGCTCCGGTTTGAGCCGACAATGTATCAATATGTCTTATTCTGTCCAACTCTTTTTGCACTCAGTCATTTTCATGCTTTTTAATTCTATTTTTCCACATAATCATCTATTGACACTTTAGGCTACTATACCGCTTTGGCTGCAATAAATCCACCAGTGAGTTCATATATATAATAAACTGCTTCATTATCCTTTATATATATTCCCTTCTCATATCACCTTCAAAGAAGCTCATAGCTTTTTGTAAGCTTCCTCATATACATATCAAAGTCTTCGTCAAAAAGCCGTCTCAGGTCTGTCTATACATGAAAGCTGTAAGGCTTATCTTTTTACATATTAACTTCCTTTCGATTATATACATCGCATAGGGGCAGGGCAGTCTTTTTGCCATATCCTTTTGTAGGTCTTACACAGGCAAAATGGTTTTATATTAATCATATATCCTCTGACCCTCTTCATACCGTCTATTTTCTTAAGTGCAAGCTTCGGCATCTTCATCAAGCTCACTGTCCAAATCCGCAGGTATAGGCGTATTTTCCCTACTCTTATTGGTAGGTCTGATATGTTAATGTCTTTTGCCGCAGAGTCGAGCACTTATCTGACCCTATCATGTTCGGCTTATTGGAGTGCAAAAGAGCTGCTCTTAAGTTACTCTGCATATGCCCGTGTCGCAGTGGGAAAATTACGGGTTTGTAATGTTCCGTTTTCTATATAATCCATTAACTCTTTCAGCCGCCATAAGTGCACAATTATCTTCACTCTCTTCAGTCGAAAGCTCCAAGATGAGTATTACGAGTACTCCTTCCATATCTCTTATATGCTCATTCGGAAAGTCCGTTACATACCTACCTTTCCTGATTTGAGTGCCTTAGCCATATCTTCATCATTTACCAGCTTATCCCTTGAAAAGTTAAAGTATAACCACCTCATCCTTCATAAGACTTAGGCTCTCTTCATTGATCATTCCGGCATCATCCAGTCAAAGCGGCATGAAGACTTATATAGTCGCAATTTTCATATATTTTTATGTATATCAGTTACCGGATGTACCCTTCTTGAAAAGCCTGAATGCGGCATTTGACCGTCTATAGGGATCACAGCTTCCGTACACCTCCATACCAAAGGAGATGATGCGGCATTAGCTACCTCTAGACCTGTAGCTCAAGTCCCTCTAACTCAGTTTTTATTCTTTTTATTTCATGCCCGGCAAAATCTTGACTTGGCTTTTTCACTTCCTTAGCTATGTTCCGGGTTATCCATTACCGACTTTACCCACTCTACCGCCTATTACATCTCCCACAACTATAAGCATGGCGAGCTATCACCGGCTCCTTTACGGAATTGGCATTGGCTCCCGGGTGTTAAATACCACTATTCCTTCTTCGGAACACCTGTCTACCCAGTATATTGACCCTGCTCCGGCTCTTGCAATTTGCCACCAAGTCCCTGAAAACTCGGTATCATGCAAGAAGCGGGCGTACTAAAAAGTGCATCTGCCTCCCTCGATATATTATCCGTCAAAATGCTATAATCCTCAACTAAAACTGTCCATAACCCACCTTTGATATGCTGTTTTAAGCAGTATCTTTCATATTTCCCCTTAATTCCTGCTTTCAAAATCCTCATAAACTCTACCAGTTTTCAGCACCCTCTATCGGCATGGCATTATATATACTCGCCCTCATGCCACCCTCACTTCTATTGCCCCCGATTTCCTAAAGCCCACGCACGCTTCGGCTATAAACTGGCATCAGCTCGGCATCACCGCTACCGGCACATTCGCAAGAGATCTGTCCTCTTTTCTTGCAGCGGGCTTAAAATAATTTGCTTTCGTCAAGGGAAGTCATAAAGTATAGCTAGCACTTCTCTGTTAATTTCTTGCGTTTTCTCAAGTCCGCCCTTTAGCCAAGCCACTTAAATACTTTACCGCAGATGTATATGCCGTACACGGGTGTATTATACAAAGAGAATCATTATCGGCATGTGTTTTGTACTTGAGCATGGTGAGGTCTTATCCATACACATCTTCGCTTATCAGATCCTCTCTGATAATTACTATAACCACTCCGGCAGGACCTACATTTTTTTGAGCGCCGGCATAAATTAAAGCATACTTACTTACGTCAATAGGCTCTGAAAGTATGCAGGAAGAAAGGTCTGCTACCAGATCCTTTGCCCTTGGTGTCCAGTAAAGTGTGGAATACCGTATATGACTATTGTCTGCAAATATGCACATAGTCCGCATCTTTTGCTATATCGAGGTTGCTGCAATCGGGTATATAGGAAAAGGTCTTATCCTCACTTGAAGCCACTACTTTGGCATCTCCATATATTAAAGCTTCTTTATAAGCCTTCTTAGCCCATTGACCGGTAAGTATATAGTCCGCCTTTTTATTCTTCATTTAAGTTAAGAGGCACCATGGCAGGTGCTGATGTGCCACTCCGCTTGTAAGAATAATACCTTGTAATTGGAAGGTATATTAAAAGCTCTAGTTAAAATCTTCTTTCGCCTCGGTATTAATCTCTTATTAAAAGTCTTGGATCTGTGACTCATTTCCATTACGGATATACCGCTATGCATTAATAAGCATCTCGTCCGCTGGCTTCCTTTAACGCTTCCTTAGAGCGATACCGCAGGACCTGCACTGAAATTATATACTTCTTTCGCAATAACCCTCCTCAAATATGAAAAATAGGGCAATCGCCTGTCGTTTGCCCATCAAAAACGCCAGTGTATCATTTCCTAAATAATTGACCCCAAATCCTACTGATTTCTACGGGTGCTTAACATAGCCAGTCAGCATACCATGCCATACGCTTAGCTGACTTTACACACAAGAATCATCAACGAATTTGGGCAAATATCTTTTCGAACAATACCTGCTACTTTTATTGTGTAAAACATTCCTATATTTTTAATATTTTGTTGTCAATAATAAATCAATTTTATATATAAGTAACAGTTTTATTTGTAATAGATTTTCGACCACTACGCCTCTTCTCATCAAAACACTTCGGAAATAGCCGCTCGGTGATACCATGGGGAACACCTTGATGTCCGAATCTATTTGACAGATCTACCACTACCAGTTCTTTTTGTGATAGCTTCCGTAAGTACCGGAACTTCCTCTTCAAGTTTTGTTATCCTGTGTGCCATGGCTCCCATAGCCTCTGCAAAGCACACAAAAATCAACCTTATCAACCAGGTGGTATGCAGTACCTCTTTCCGTCAATACAGATCCTGCCACTGCTCTTTACCATACCGAGCACATGGTTGTTATAACTACTTACACTATAGGAATATTATTTCTTACTGCAGTTGCTATTTCGTTAAAATTCATGCGAAAACATCCGTCTCCGGCAATATTTACCACAAGTCTTTTTGGAAAGGCCACCTTGGCTCCCATAGCCGCCAAGTCCGTAGCCCATAGTGCCGAGACCGCCTGAGGTAAGGAAGGTTCTGGGTTTTTGAAAGTGTAAAAGTGTAGGGTCCACATTTGATGCTGCCCTACTTCAGTAACTACTAGTATCCTCAGGGGCTTATTCTGTCAAAAACCTCTATAACATACTGACCTGTAAACTATCAGCATCATACTTTAGAGGATGTCTTTCCTTTAACTTATTGATATGAGCGATCCACTCATCATGTCTTTTGGGTGTAAGCTTGGAGTTGAGGTTTTAAGTACCTCTTGGCATCTCCCACTATACCTTTGTATGCAGCTGCATTCTTCCTATCTCTGACGAGTCTATATCTATATGCAATATTGGATTTTACCGCAAATTTGGAAGAGTACCTATAATTCTGTCTGAAAATCTTACCCTATAACTATAAACAGATCACTCCGGATATACCGAGATTACTGGTCTTGCTTCCGTGCATTCCCACCATGCCAGTATATAATTCATCATAAGGAAAATGCTCCTCCTGCCATTATGGTGTTGGCAGGGGTGAATTTATCTTATGGGCAAGCGCAGTCACCTCCTTGGCAGCACCTGAGAGATAGCTCCTCCGCCTACCAATATAAGGCTTATTCGACTTATTTTATCAAGTCCTATAAGTTCATCTATATCTTTTTCATTTACCTCTATCTTTTTATCGGTATCACTGATATTTCCTTAAATTCATGACTCGAAAAATCTCCGGTAACATCTTTGGTTATATCTATAAGTACCGGTCCCGGACGACCGCTTTTGCTATCTCAAAAGCATTTCGTATTGTATCCGCCAATTCATTTGCCGTCTTTTTACCTGAAAGATTAGCCTTGGTAACAGGCTTGGTTGCGCCATAAATATCTATCTCCTGAAAAGAATTTTTGCCGAGCAGGGTTTTTAGCAACATTACAGGTAATTGCTACTATAAGGGGATTGAATCCATATATGCACGTAGCTATACCCGTCACTATATTGGTGAGCTCCCGGTCCACTGGTAGCAAAACTATACTCCAACCTTGCCGCGCCCTTGCAGACCGTCCGCCGCATGGGATGCCGCCTGCTCATGTGCGGTAGTATATGTCTTATTGTATCCGAGATTTTTATATATGCATCGTATATATTAAGTATAGCACCGCCGGGTGACCGAATACAGTATCAACTCCCTGTTCTTTTCGACTGCTCTGCTAACTATCTTCCGCCCTTTTAACATTGCCTAACGTTCTCCTGCCTTTCAAAAATCTTTATTATCATAAACTAATCTTCTATAAGTATTGCTCCTCTGGGTGCGCTTGTTACCAGCTTTCTATATCTTTTTAAGGTAACCGCCCACTTCGTTTATACGGGCTTCCTCTTTCCTTCTTTTCAAACTCTTCCTCACTTACTCTGGCATTTATAGTATTTGCATTGATATCATATCTATAATATCTCCGTCTTTCAGTAAACCTATAGGACCACCGGATACCGCCTCCAGGTGCCACATGACCGATTGATGCTCCACGGCTTGCACCTGAAAATCTTCAAGTCAGTAATAAGTGCTACTGTACTGTCAAGTCCCATTCCGGCTATGGCTGAGTGGGATTTGACATCTCCCTCATGCCCGGACCTCCTTTTGGACCTTCGTATCTTATAACCACTACATCACCTGATACTATATCTCCGCCTTTTATAGCCGCTACCGCATCCTCTTCACGAGTCGAATACTCTAGCCGGACCGCTGTGCACAACATTGAATCAAGCGCACTTCTTTTTACCACGCAGGACTCAGGGTGCTATGTTTCCTCTAAGCACAGCTATGCCTCCGGTATTGGAATAGGGGATTTTCTATCGATCTTATAGTCTCCTCATCAGAGTTCTTGGATATGCTATATTCTCTCCTACGGTTTCTCAGTAACCGTCATGACAATCAGGGTTTATTAAGTCTTTCTTTAGCTCATGCACTAACTGCATATATTCCGCCTGCTGCATACAAATCCTCCTGTATGTATGTCCGCGAGACAAGGTGACAAGATTGAGGCGTTCTTGCACTTATTTCGTGGCTATATCAACGTCCAGATGCACTCCGGCTTCATAAGCCACAGCCGGCAAATGCAGCATTGAGTTGGTGAGAACAACCAAGTGCCATATCCATAGCCAAGGCATTCATAAATGCTTCTTAGTCATATATCCCTGGGATCTTATATCAAGCATTTCCATTACCGCATATCCACTTTTTGCCAAGCCTTAATCTTTTCGGAATACACCGCCGGTATGGTTCCATTTCCCTCTAATCCCATACCGAGAACCTCTGTAAGACAGTTCATGGAATTGGCAGTATACATACCCTGAGCAGGAGCCGCAGGTAGGGGCATACCTTTTCTCATAATCCATAACCTCATCCAAATCCATAAAAGCCTGCCGCATGAGACTACCGCCTCAAACATACTTGAAAGCGGGGTCTTTTTGTCCTCTGATTCTTCCTGCAAGCATGGGACCGCCGCTTACAAACTACAGTGAGCACATTAAGTCTTGCCGCTGCCATTAAAGTCCCGGTACAGTTTCTTGTCACAATTAGGGCACCATGACCGGGCGTCAAATTGATGTGCCATAGCCACACACCTCCGTAGAGTCGGCTATTGAGATCTCTGGTCGCAAGCGAGTACTTCATGCCCACATGCCCCATGGCTATACCGTCACATACCGCTATCGCCGGAAATACTAAGGCATGCCGCCCGCCTCGGCAACTCAAGTTTAATAACATCTACAAGTTTATCTATATTGTATGCCCGGAACTATCTCATTAAATGAACTTACAATACCTATAATAGAGCTTTTTCATTTCCTCCGCAGTAAATCCCAGTGCATTGAGCAATGAACGACCGGGAGCCTGCTGCATACCTTTTTCATCTTATCGGATTGCATAAAATTAATTTCCTCTTTCTTTATGATTTATCTTACAGTTAAGCCGACTTAGATATATATGTATAATACATCAAATGAAAGCTTGCTTTCAAATTTATATATACATATATATCTATAACCAGACTGTAACTAATTTATATCATATATATTAAGTAAGCATCTTTTAAATACTTGTTGTTGTTTTGCTACATTATAAATTGCATATATTGGTGTATTGACCTGTGATATTTAACCTACCGGCATCTCAATAATTGTCGTTTTAAGACAAATCCTAAATATCATCAAAACATTACCTTAGTTTTATTGTATTGTTGATATTTAGCCTTATCTATTTTTGTTAATAGATTACAGCAAATATATAATAAATAGATTTGAGATTTTGCTACTGTTATCGGTATTAATTAAATGTCAATGATACTATACCCTAGTGTAATGTATTGATTGATATTTAATTAATATCAACAATAACAAAGTAACTTTTAATTATCTTTGACTATATGTGTTACAATCTATTGACCAAGTAGTAATAAAGCTAGATATCAACGATACATTGCACTGGTTTATATTCGCTTCAGTATTAAATCGAGTTATTTCTTTTGTGCTTAAATAATTTTTCTTATCTTCACTTATATCTATGGTTCTTACACCGGACTCAAGCACCGCCTCAACCGCAGCTTCAACGCCCTTCTTTCCTTATCAGGTCCAGGAAAATGCCAAGAAGCATTGCCGAACTTATAATAGTAGCTATAGGGTTGGCTATACCTTTACCCATAATATCAGGAGCCGAGACCGTGACTTGGCTCGCAAGACCGAGCTTGTATCGTTAAGACTTGCCGAACTTAACATTCCCTATTGAACCGGTAAGCACACTTGCCTCATCTGAAAGTATGTCTCGAACATATTTTCAGTAAGTATTCATCAAATTCAGATGGATTTACTATAAGCTGCATGGCACAGTTATCCACCAACATATGACTTAGTTTAACTTCACTGTAATCTCTTGCCACTTCTTCAACCACACTTCTCCAAAGCCTTGATGAGTCCAATACATTTGCCTTGTCTACGCTTGTAAGCTTGCACTTTCTTTTTGTTGCCAGCTCAAATGCTTTTATAGCGACTCTTCTGATCTCGTCCTCACTGTAATTAAGAGTATCTGTGGCTATTCTTTTTGAGTTCTCTCAGCTCTTGTACTTCTTTCTCCGAAATACAAGCCTCCGGTAAGTTCCCTTACTATCATTATATCAAAGCCGTCCTTTACCGCTTCCTCTTTCAGCGGACAAGCCTTTGCAAGACTTTTATAAAGATATACCGGTCTTAAATTGGCAAATAAATTAAGCCCCTTTCTGAGTTTCAAAAGTCCGGCTTCAGGTCTTTTATCAACATCTATACCATACCAAGCTTTATTGGAAGTATCACCTCCAACCGCTCCAAGCAAAACCGCATCACAGGCTTTGTAGAGTGCCAGATTGTCATCCGTAAGCGAAGTCCGTACTTATCTATGGAGCAACCTCCCATATCTATATCAATATATTCAAAGGTATGCCCATAAACTGAAGCTATCTTTTCCAAAACCCTCTTAGCCTGTGTTACGATCTCCGGACCTATGCCGTCTCCTTCAATAATTCCCAACCTTGCCTTCATAAAAACCCCCTTATTAAAACTGCTTAAGTAACTATAATATAAAGGCTGACCGGCACTTGGCGGTACAGCCGCATTTGACTTTTTTCTTTACATCTTTCTTCATATCTTACTATTAAAAAGTCAAGAACTGTCCTGACTATATAAATTAACAATACCCTACAATGACGACCTAAACCTTCACTACCTGCTTTACCAAGCCATTAGGCAAAGTTAACACAAACTATCGAAGCAAGATATTTGTTTGTATACAAACTTCTATAACTTTCAATAAACTGAATAAAGGGGCTGCAAAACAGCCCACTTTAAAAAGCTTAGGGTAATTTTACTATGTTTTTCAAAAATTCAAGTTCATACCACATAAAAACAACTATATCTGCTATACCATATAATAATACATACTATAACAAGGAGTTGTGACAGTAGTAACATAAACAATGGTCAGCAAAACAAACATTAGTCAGAAATGATTGCACGACAACAATTAAACAGAAACACTCCCTATTTCAATCATACTCGCAGTACTGTTAATAAAGTTTCGACAAACTTGGTACAGACTGCGGAACTCGTGTGCTCGCCTACTCCGTGGCGAGCTGCACTCGAACAGTCCTCGTCTGTACAGTTTGTAACTCACTTTATTAACAGTACTAACCGCTAAAAAGATTGAAATAGGTAGTGTTTCTGTAATCACCAGCCTGCAAAAAATAGCTGTATAAGGGTTTGGAGTAAATAGCTATTGTTTATGTTGCTAATAGTAGAGAGGAGAGTGTGGCAGCAACTTTATTTCAAATCTTAAAAACAGTCTTTCATATAGGGATGTGGCGTTAGATAAAAGTGTACTACACACCCTCTGCCGGCACCTTAGGGCATAAACCGTTAAACTATCTTGCCAAGGACAATCTGAGACCGCCGGTACTTGCTTTATCAAGCCTTCAGGCGAAGATAAAGCTTAGTACCGCTGCGAGGCGAAGTTAGCGGGAGCGTGTCCAAGGCAAGATATGTTTGTAACGGTTTTTATGTGATGAACAAACTATTATTTTAGATTTTACAGCAACGTGGTTTTCGTAAGCGGTGCAATACTAAGAGCTGCATTACCCTAAAGTTTATGCCTATGTTCTTTGACTTTGAATAATATCTGCTTGTCATGGTATACATTCCTGAATTCACAAAATTTCCACAGAAGATTTATCCATCAATATTCTCAGCTCCTTGATATCTTCACAATAAAGCTTTCTTTCACCTCTTCCATAAGCATTATCTTTGTGTATTAACCAGTACCTTATCTTTGTACACCAAATCAAGCTCCTCGGAAAAAGTTTAGGCTAAATTCGAATTTAATTTACTCAGCCTAAGATCAAAAGCATAGGTTTCCAAGTAATTTCTATACTTTTTATTTACGATATAATCAAAGCGGCTTTTCAAATATACTTTCAAAGCTCCTTTATCGGATTAATTATAAGTTTATCATCCTTGAGGCTAAGCTCTCTAAAGCAGGTCATGGCATGTTGCCAACCATCTTCTATGGTAGGAGCGGTATACTCTGCATCCGGCATACCCATCCATGCAAGCATATATCTTTTATTATCCTTTTCAAAAGTTTGACAGGCATAAAAATCAAAACCGAAATCCAAATCCCTGTATTCGGATAAGGTATACTCAGAGCGAAAATCTCCGTCAAGAATAAAATATCCGTTGGTATACACATTTTGAGCTTCAAATTCTTTTCTTTCTATACCCTGGGGAGATAAAAGCAATACCCACTTGCCGTCAAGTAAAAAGAGATCGGGGCATTCCCACATATAACCGAAGTCATAGTCGGTTTTTATGCTGTTTATATAGTTCCAGTTGTATAAGTCTGTCGACTCATACACCAAGACCTGCCCCTTGTCATCCTTGCTTCTTGCACCAAGCACCATATAGAACTTGTCATCATAGGCAAATACTTTCGGGTCTCTCACATGACAGCTCATATCGGCAGGGTAGTCCCTATTATAAAGCACTACCTGCCTGCTTTCTGTACTCATACCGTCTTCACTTACCACAAGTACGGTATTGTGCTGCCTTCCCTCATATATATAGTCATAATCTCCTAGCTTCTTTTACATTTCCCGTGTAGTAAATGTACAACTTATCTTCATGCACAGAGCAGAACCTGAGTACACACCGCTTTTATCAAAATCCTTATCAGGACTTAAGAAGATATCCAAGCTTTCCCAATTAAGCAGATCCTTTGAGCGAAAATGCCCCCAATACTTAAGTCCTCCTACAGCTTCCTTACTATATTGATAATATACATGATAATATCCCTTAAAAAAACATAATCCGTTGGGATCGTTCATCCAACCCTGCTCAGGGTAAAGATATATAAAAGTTTATAATTATTTCTCATTAGCACTTACCTCAAATATTTGATTGTCGAGGTCTACTTTAGTATTTGCCTTAGTTTTTTTATATCTATGTCTTTAAATTCAAATGTATTGGTAACGATAACCGGTGTAACTATAGGATAACCCTCTTTCTTTATAGCTTCTATATCAAACTTAAGCAGTTTATCACCCTTCTTAACTTATCACCGACCTTTACCAAAAGCTTCATAATGTTACACCTCAAGGGTTACGGTATTGATACCTACATGTACTATCATTTCCGCACCGTTAGCCAGTCTAAAAGCAACTGCGTGACCCATAAGAGTAACTATTTCAGCATCAGCCGGAGCATATACCATACCCTCGGAAGGTACTATGGCTACACCCTTTCCCAATATACCGGCAATAAATGTAGGATCATTGGTTTCTTCCATATCTACAACTTCGCCTTTTAGAGGAGAGCTTATAATAGGACTTGCCGCCTTTGCCTCTTCTGCTTTCTCGCTGTCAACTTTTACTTCTTCACTCTTTTTAGGCTGTACCTCACTTTTAGCCGCTGCTTCCTGTAAGCCTGCATCTATCAGCGTACTTGGTGTTATAAGCCATGAAATCACAAAGGCTACTGCTGATGAAAGTATAAAAAGTACTATATAGTGTAGCGGATAGTCAAGGAAAAGAAGTATTCCGAAAATTCCCGTAACTCCGGTACCGGTAGCTCCTATATGTGTTAAAGAAGCATACATGGCACCTGCCGCACCACCTATACAACCTGCTATAAACGGTCTGAAAAATCTTAAGTTTACACCGAAAAGAGCCGGCTCGGTAATACCTAAAAATGCTGAAAGTGAAGAGGGAAGTCCAAGACTTTTTATCTTAGGGTCTCTAGCCTTTAATCCAACTGCAAGACAGGCTGCACCCTGTGCTATATTACAAGCGGAAGCAAGCGGAAGCCAATAAGTAACTCCGAATTTTCCTATCTGACCTAAGTCTATAGTTGTATACATATGATGTATACCCATAACTACAGTAGGTGCATAGAAGATACCCATTACAAAAGAACCTATACCGAAAGGCAGTCCTATCAGGTACTGAACACCGTCAAGTATACCGTTTTCCAGTTTAACAAAGACCGGTCCTATAATACTAAGTGCAAGATAACCTGCTACGAATACGGATACTAAAGGAGTTACAAAAAGATCAAACATGGCAGGCACTACCTTATGCAGTCTTTTTTCTATCTCACTCATTACCCACACGGATATAATTATAGGGATAACATGACCTTGGTAACCTACCATTTCTATAGAATATAAGCCGAAAAATACTGGCTGCATAGCCTTAACACCCTCACTTGCTACAGTCCAAGCATTTTGAAGATTAGGATGTATCATAATCATACCCATAACCGCTCCAAGGAAGGGATTGCCTCCAAATACCTTGGCAGCTGAAAAACCTATAAGTATAGGTAAGAATACATAGGCTGTATTGGAAAATAGATTAGCAAAATACATATAAAGAACTTGAGGTATCTATATTTAAAAATTATTATTGACCATAAAAATCAAGCGAGTTCATAATACCCATGAGAAAACCGCTTGCAACTATAACAGGTATAATGGGCACTAAATATATCACCCAAAATCTTAATCATATATTGGAATATATTTCCCTGCTTTTGCCGCCTGCTTTTTTTAATTCCTCAGTACTGCTCGCACCTATATTACCAAGTTTTATAAACTCTCATATACCTTGTTGACCTCACCCGGTTCCAAAGATAATCTGCAGCTGCCCTGCGCTTCGAACACATCCCTTAATCACCGTCTATATTTTCAAGGGTTTCTTATCCACCTTAGAGTTATCGGCTATAACAAGCCTGAGGTCTGGTGGCACAATGTGCTGCACTGACTATATTATCAGTCCCACCTATAGCGTGATAACACTTCTTTTTGCAGACTTTTTGATAATCCATACAGTTACCTCCTTAAAATTTTTCCAAATTGATAAGCTCATTGTAAGATATATTATAATTTCTGTAAACATATAATAAGTTCCAAATATGTGTGTATTTTTAATCTGTTTAATATAGTAAAAACACAAAAACTCTGATTTACGGAATATTTTCCATAAACCAGAGTTTTTATTATTCGTATAAATATGGGAGAAGTGCTACGTGTCTTGCTCTCTTGATAGCAACTGTTATATCTCTTTGATGCTTAGCATGGCTGCCTGTGATACGCCTTAGTAATATCTTACCCCTCTCGGATATATACTTCTTTAATGTAGCTACATCCTTATAATCTATAGCCTTGTTCTCATCTCCACAATATGTGCATACTTTTTTTCTTCTACGTAAGCCGCCCGGTCTTCTACTCTTAAGACCCTCTGACTTGTCTGTCTTCTTAAATGCCATTATAGTCCCCTTTCATCTACTAATTGAACGGAAGTCCCTCATCATCTACTCCGTCAGGTATATTCATAAATCCCTCGCTGCTTGCGTTCTCAGGACTCGGTCTGAAACTTTCGTTATAGCCTGAACCTGTAGAACTTCCTGATGAGTTCTTACTGTCTGCAAATTCTTGATCTTCTATTATTACCTCTGTTGTATAAACCTTCTGACCCTCTTTATTGGTATAACTTCCGGTTTGTATACGACCTGATATAAGTACCCTCATCCCCTGTCTGAAGTACTTTTCAGCAAACTCACCTGATTTGTCGAATGCTACACAAGGAATAAAGTCAGCTGTCTGCTCACTACCTTCACTTCTGCGCCCTCTTCTATCTACCGCTAATGTATATCTGGCTATAGCCATGGATCTCTCTCCTGAGGAATATCTAACTTCCGGATCTCTGGTCAGTCTTCCCATTAATATTACTTTGTTCATACAAGCTCTCCTTTTATGGACTTATGCCCACAAGCTTATTGTCTTACTACTAAATATCTTAATACAGGCTCCATAATACGTATATGGTTTTCTAATTCATTAGGACAATTCTTGTCTTCAGACTCAAACTGTATAAAGTAGTAAAAACCTTCTTTTACTTTCTGGATTTCATAGGCAAGTCTCTTCTTACCCCAGTCATCAACATTGCTTACAGTTCCGCAAAATCTTGTGATGTAAGACTGAACTTTCTCAAGTGCTGAGTTCTTTGCCTCATCTTCAAGCTTGCCGTTAAGCACAAGTGCCAATTCGTATTTATTAGTCATTTTAACCTCCTTATGGTTTATTCAGCCTCCTTTTTTCGGAAGCAAGGAATATGTTACGGTAGAATATTGTATCAAAAAAAAGAGAAATAAGCAAGGGAATATAAAAAGATTTTTAGTTTTTTGACGAAGATGAATTCATTACCTGAACTGTAACACATATTATACATATATATCTAACAGGCTACCAACATTCATCTTCGTCTAATTTATAAATAAGATTAAATATTTTTAGGTTGTTTTGACAAGTTGTGAATTCACTACCCAAACTGTAACACTTTCACATATAAAAACAGAGGGGCTTGAAAGCCCTCTGCCGCAATTAGTATTTCTATTCGATTTTCTAATAGCTGTTTTATTAATTACTTACTGATATAAGCACCTACGAGTTCATGATTTGCATCTACTACAAGATGTACTTCGTTTCCCATCCTTCTTCTCGCCCTTACCTTGTAAAGCACTGAAGATGAAACAACTACACACTTTTGATAATGCGATACCTGTAGGTACGAAAGAGGTTCTTGAACCTATTATCTTGTTATCGCCTCAATGATCTGTCAACTAAGTTAACAGAGTTAGAAACTTCTGCAATTACCTTGTTGTCAGCATTAACTACAAACACCTTGTACTTGTCATCGCTGTCAGCCTTAACCTTCTTACCGTTTACATAGTATGTACTTCCGTCAAGTCCGTCAATACCTACACCCTTGTCACCAGAAGTTCTGAACTTGAATGCATAGCTCTCGCCGTCTATAGTAACGTTTACATTACCTGTCTTCATAGAACCGTCTGACTCATCACCAAAGTAGTATAAACCTGCCTTAGGGATTGCTTGATGATGGACGTGAGAATGTAGCTGCAGTTGAACTTAACTTAGTATACTCATTAGCTTAGACTCTGAATCAAGCTCAACAGTTGCATTTGAACCTGTAGCTATCTTGTTGCTGCTATCAACTGTTAAGTACCAAAGCCCTGTAAGCATAGCACCCTTATCGTTGAATGCATACTTTCTACCATTGATAGTCTTGATCTCGCTGTAGCTAATCCTACCTCTAGCATCTGCGTAGTACCATAATTCCTTATCATCCTGATTCTCTGAGTTCTTTGCATCAAATAACTCATCCGGAACATACCTTAGACCAAGTCTTTGATCTCATAGAACCATCTTCATTTTGTTGATGAGAAGTTTCTGAACTTATCAACTGTAGTGAATCCTGAAGGTGTTCCAACCCACTTAGTTAACATGTTACCATACTCACCAAATGCATACTTCTTACCGTTGATTGTCTGACCTTCCCACTTGCTGGTATACTTCTTACCGTTAGCCTGGAAGTAGAACCAATAATCCTGCTCCGGATCATCCTTGGTTGAATCGTTTACATGAATCTGTGCCCACTTAGAAGTAGCTCTTGATCCGTCATCAGAAGCACCTAAATAGTACTCTGCATTCTGCCATGCATCATCGCCTGTAATTCTGTTTGAGTTTCCGTCTACCCAACCGAAAAGCATCTTAGCATCTGAAGCAAACGCATAGTTCTTTCCGTTGATAGTCTTGAATGATGTGTTCTCTCCACCCTTGTATGCCTTACCATTAGCCTGGAAGTAATACCATACTGTTGCAGGAGCACTTTCTGAATCATCACTTGAGTTGTCAACTTCTACCCAGTTGTTAGTAACCATAACACCGTTAGCGTCTACGTAGAAGTAGTTCTCATTGTCCTGTACGATTGAATCTGTTGCCATGTTTCCATCAGCGTCAAGCCAAAACCACTTGTCACCTGACTTCTGCCACTGCTCTGTTACCTTCTCATTGAATCTGTTATAATATGACCATGTGCCGTTCTCTTCCTGCCATCCTTCAGCTGCAAGAGAAGTCATTGAAGCACCGATCGCAAGTAATGCTGCTGCTGATACGATTGCAGCTATCTTTGTCTGCTTTCTCATAATTAATGCACTCTCCTTTAATTATTAATTTGAAATTCCTAATTGCGTCAAGGAATATAATACTATCAAACTTCGATTTAATCAAGTTGATACTTTAAGTATTTTTCTCATCTCCTTGGTACGAGCCTAGTATATACCACTTTTCATAGAATTGATATATATTTTCTATGACAATTTCTTACGAAAATTATTACAAACAGTCTTGGTTTTGTTTGTAGCTTGTATTAACCTTACTTAAATCTATAGTAGGAATTCCTTTACTTTCATGAATTTAAGCCACTTTAAGATATTAATACTGTCTTATTTTAAATATTACTTGTCCACAATACATTTATACAATGATTTACTCTACATGCTCATGTATATAAATGATCCATACAATACTCAAGCCCATCCTTACATTTGGAGCAGTATCTGAATTCCATATTCTCATCATCTTTTCCGTCTTCCCGCATACGCACATCTATGTCTGCTTTCATTTCTACCGGTCTTATCTTGGCTCTGTACTGAGCCTTTCTTTATATATTGCTTACATTATTTACTATATTTTTCTTCTGCTGATAAAGTAGAATATTATAAAGTTAATAATGTAGCACTATTGTACACTTGAGATGCTTCCCACTATAAAAGCTGTAGATTTCTAAAAGTATATAGAAGAAGGCAAGGTACTTTGCCTTTACCGGTATGGCAAAGTATAGTCTGAATTCCATTTCGGGGAAGGTAAGTGCAAATGCAAAAATATTGACAGGTTCAGGTTATCGGGTGTCAGATAACTGTATCCAGCTCTTCTATTCCCGTTCTTATTCATCGTAGCATGCATAAGCAAGGCTCTATTATATGAAAAAGGCAGCCCATAAACATAAAACGATTAAATCTGAAACTTCCCCACACATTTTCCCAGGGCAATTCCCAAACTGTAGTAAGTTAGTGTCATAAAAAGCCCGAAAATCATGCTGTTTAGTCGGAGGTAGGCAAACCATGTAATAAGTCTCCACACCTGACCTTCAGTACCTTTCCTATATCAAGTACCATATATTCATAGTAAATGTAAGAGTTCATTATACTTATAACAAAACCTACTACATAAAATATAACAAAGTAGTTCATCAGATTTCTAATGCTGTACTTTCCAAAGTTTCTTTTCGAGTTTATAAAACTTCATAATAAATATTTTACCTTTCTTTGAGTTTGTATTTTGTATTATAGCATATATAATTGTATTTAGGAAATGAGGGCATATCATTTCTTAATATTTATTTATGAGGTGTATGAAGGAAATGTATTTCTGCTGATAAGGCACCTGCTGCTATTGGTCCTTATGTTCAAGCAACTAAGTTAGGCGAGATGTTATTTACCTCCGGTGTTATTCCGGTTAATCCCGCTACCGGCGAGATTCCAAGCACCGTTGAGGAGCAGGCAAGACAGGCTTTTTCTTCTCTTAAGGCTTTGGTTGAAGCTTCAGGCTCTTCTATCGAAAAGGTTGTAAAGACTACTTTGTTATTAAGAACATGGATGATTTCCTTTAGTCAATGCTATTTACGCCGAAGTTTTTGCTGAGCCTTATCCTTGCAGATCATGTGTTGAAGTGGCAAGACTTCCTAAGGATGTATTACTTGAGATCGAGGCTGTTGCTCATCTGTAAAAGCAGGATTTAACATTAACTCTAATAGCAAAAACAGTAAAAAGCAGGTTTATTTTGAGTATATTAATAACTTGGGAATTAGCTTTAATATCTAAAATAGTAAAAAGCTTTGTTTTGATTATAGCAATAATTTGAAATTGGCTTTAATATCTGCTTTAATATCTAAAAGGGGCTGTTGCACTAAGAATAAAATATACAAAATACAGCAGTGAGTCAAAACCACTCTATAAAGTATTATTTATTTTTAATACAACAGCCCTTTTTATAACAAATTATAGATTGCGGTTTTTTGTTAGTTTAGGAGGTGAGATATCCTGTATAATACACAGCTGAAGAAGTTTTTATTTGGCTATATTATACATGGATATTTATCGTACTACTGTCGGCATTTATCTTACTTCTAATTTAAACCTTTTGTGTGACAAAGATAAATGACCTATCCTAATTATAAGATTCTTACTATATATCATTGTTATTTTTGATAAAATTATGATACTATTTCGATAAAAAGGAGGTATAATATATGATAAATATTCGTCCGGTATCTGACTTAGAGGAATAAATTCCTGAGATCGAAGAAACTCGTTATTAATTCAAATGCACCCCTGTATTTCTTACTAAAAATGGTTATGGAGTAATGGTATTAATGAGTATTGAACAATATTCTGTACTTAGTGACAGCTTTGAGAAAAAACTTGATGAAGCTGATGCTTATGCACAAAATTCTCCTATACGCCTTTCCAAATCAGAAGTCTTTAATAAAGCAAGGAAGATAATAGATGAAAAAGCAAAGCTATAAATTAACTTTCCTTCCGCTTTTTGAAGAAGATTTAATTGCAATTACAGACTATATACTGCAACACGCAATAATCCAAGTGCGGACATAAGCTTAATTGATGATATTGAGCTTGCAATTATCAATAGACTTAAAATGCCTCTTTCATTTTGCTCCATATAAATCATCAAAATTAAGAAAGCATACTTACTATAGGATCAATGTTCGCAACTTTTCTGTATTCTATGTTGTAATCGGTAATACAATGGAAGTACGAAGGCTCCTGTACTCAAAGCAAAATATAGATGAGCTACTAAGTTAAAGAGGCTGTTTCACTAAGAATAAAATATACAAAAATACAGCAGTGAGTCAAAACCACTCTATAAAGTATTATTTTATTTTTAATGCAACAACCCTTTTAATTTTTCTGAAAAACTATTATGTTACTCAAACTTCCCACTCAAAATTTGGTCAACACATTAAAAATTCAATACTTCAGCTCATAAAATGATGATTTTATTAGCTGAAAGTCAAGTTTCAATGTACTGATTCAATTTGAGTATGGGAAGTTTTAGTTATATTAATATAATCTCTTTTATAATAATCTTGCTTATCATATGCAAATCCCATTTCTATTATTCTTTGTACAGTTTTCCTTTATTTTAATCAATAACCTCCATCTTTTTCTCCTTTATGTTCATCTGATTATCATGTATGCAGCCTAATTTTTATTTTTAATAATACTTAGCTATCATAACTTCCAGTCTTAGTATCCTATGGGTATTGTCACTCCTTCCATGTCCCATTATCCCAGAAATTGTTTTTCCCAACCATATTGTTTCCCGATTGTCAAAGTTTCTGCCTCTTCCTCCTCTTGCATCTTGATTATTTGAAGAGCTGCCCTGTCTGTCTTCTGAACTTCCTCTTCTGTCAGGCGGCTGCTGTCCGTTCGGCTCGCCAAAAGCCGCCTACTTGTCTTCTGTCGGGTCTGCCCTGTCCGCTGTCTTGTGATCCGTCTTGACCGTCACCTTGCGAACCGAAAAGCCACCTCCTTTTGAGCTACGCTGAGTCGCCGCCTTGTGGTCCTCAAAACCACCCTGTCCGCCGGGACCTCCAAAACCTCCACTACTTGTACCCAAACTTGAGCTACTGGGTTTATAGTTTACAGTTTGCTCTGTATCGCCTGTTTTAGGGTGTGGGTTTTGCCTGTTTTTCAAAGGCTTGGAGGTGAAAGTCAGCTGTGGCGAATTCTTTTTCAGCCACAAATTCTATCAACTTAGTTTGAGATTCATCACTGAGGTTATAAGTAGTTCCTGCTGCCTGCGTACTGTCTAGTGTACATTCATAGAAGTTTTGGCTTGAGGTCCTCCGAAATGTTTGGAACATTCCAAAACTTCCTGCTCCTCATGTCTCCCCCTAATCTTAGCTTCTCCGTTGTAATCAAAGTGCCATCACCACCGCAGTAGGTCCGCTTATATAGGTTTCACCGCCCTCTATATATAAGTCTCCATTGGGTCTATAGCATCTCCTGAGGCAGTAATATTAACCGTACCTCCTGCTATACGCACTCACACCGTCTTAGTCTTGATTTCCAAGCATCTCTTTTTCAGCGTCCTTACACTGTCATCATACTTGGTTCTTGCAGTTTTATTCCGTCATCAGTTGCGCTTATATCTACATTTCCCCATAGATTTCTGCAATGTAAGACCCTCGGGGACCTTCTTCTCGATTTTCTATATATATCTCCTTCATATACATTGGGTTCTCCGTCTGAGGTAAAAGCCTTTTCACCTGTTGCATTTACTTTGAAAGTTCCGGCTTCTACTGTGAGGTGCATCCTGGCTCTTACGACATTATCCACTGATGTGAGGTCAAAATTTCCTGAAATGATTGCTAATGTATCCTTAGTCTTGATTGCGGTTTTATAATTTGCATTTACTTTAAGCGTACCGCTTCCGTTTATTACAAGGTCATTTTTTATAAATAAGGTCGCATCCGGCTCGTCTTCTCCATCCGCAAAGGTGTAGTTACTTGTATCACTTAAGGTATTTTCAGTCGACTCCGCTAAGGTAAGTATTACCTTTTTACCGTCAGCCGCATATATTGCCGGACCGCTTTCACTGTTTATCTCCACTCCTTTAAGTACAAGGTGTACTACCGCACTGTCTCCGGCCTCTATGTAAATCTGACCTGTGAACTTACCGCTTAGCTATAGGTACCTGAGCTTGTTATATTGACCTTGCCGTCAGAATAATTAGCTCCCGAGCCTTCTATCTCAGCTTCGCTGCCGTTCAATGTAATTATAGTTGAACTTGACTTATCCCAACTTGTGTTAAGATCTTCTTCGGAATATATACTGCTTAGGTCTCTGTTACTTGTACTTGTAGTCTTGGTTTCATTATCTTTGCTTTCAGTATCGCTACTCTTGACACTGCTTGTCTGCTGTACGCTTATGGTACTTTCATTGCTGCTGTTCTTTGCTGCATTTGCAGCACAACCTGTTATAGTAAATCCCATTAAGGATAGGCAAAATGTAACCAAGCTGCCATTTTTATTTCACTTTTTCATAATCTATCTGCCTTTTCTGTCGTTGTTTTCTATATTCTGTTTTATATTTAATTGTTTGTATTCCCAAGCTATTATAACTGCATATTCTCTACTCAAATGGCGTTTGCAAAGCTCCCATTCCCGATTGATATGACTATAGCTACTATCTCTCTGGATGTACCCGGCATAGGACGAAATCTTACTAATGAAAAGTGTCTCACAACCGCAACTCCGGTTCCTAAGTTGCCGTTTACCACCATGATTACCAGATTGAACTATTAAGAGTAATAATATCGGTGTCAAAGATATGTTTGATATAGTATGTTTGCTATAGTCATCAAGTTTCATGTGTTTTTAATTTTCTACATAAGTTCTTCGTATTTAGACTTTGGAACTATGTACTTCTTTCTATTCTTTCAAATATCAGCTTTGCCATATCATCACCTCCTGTCGCACATATAATAAAAGGATTAAAACTGAAAATACACTTAAAAAGAAAAAATAAAAATAATAAATCTGTTAGAGGTGCTTTATACTGCCCGCTTGATTGCAAGACGAAGTTCTCCAAAAGGGTTATAGTTTCCGCAGAATATACAAAATAAAAAGCACCCTTTTACAGAGTACTTTTTATTTGAGTGCATTATAATTTATAAATTTCTAAAATAATCAGATCTTGTCATTTTCATCAAATATATCGCCGCAATTAGGGCAGGGAACTTAGGTGCAGCCGCTCCAGGTGCCGGTGTCCATCCACACTTATCACACTTAAAGCCTCCTGTACTTTCCGGCTTCTTGGAACCGCAGTTTGAACAGAACTTAGTTGTATTATGCTGACCGCAAGTACATACCCACTCTCCGTCTGCTGTGGCATTTACCTGGGTTTGTCCTCCAACCTGACCTACGAAACCGTCCGGCTGTGCCTGCTGTCCTTGCTGAGACATTCCCTGCTGTGGATAACCTTGCTGTGGCTGTCCCTGCTGCTGATAGCCCTGCTGTGGCTGTCCTGCTGGTAGCCCTGCTGTGGCATTCCTGTTGGTAGCCTTGTTGTGGCATTCCCTGCTGGTAGCCTCCGTATTGCTGATTTTGCATTTGTTGTTGCTGTGCCATACCGTAAAGTGCTGTAGTGTTAGCTCCGCCGGCAGCATTTGCCATGTTCATACCTGCAAATGCCATCATAGGACCCGTACTTGTATTGGAAGCTGCCGCCTTCATAGCATCGGCTTGAGCACTTACAAGGTGTGCCGCTGCCATATCCGCACTTCTGAATACCGCATTCTTCTGTAATTCCTTGATCATATCTTGATCTTTTTCAGAAGCCGTTGCTGAACGAAGAGTAAGCTTATCAAGCTCTACACCATAATCTTCCTTCCAATTCTCAAGCTCTTTTTTGGTTTCCTTACTTATAATATCTACACTACCTGTAAGCTGGTAATATCTTACACCCTGATCGGCAACCCTTGTAAACGCAGGTTGAAAAGCGTGAATCAATTCCGCAGTAAGCTGTTTATTTAAATCCGCCTTGTCATATCTGTCTGTAACATTGCCCGCAAGTTTCTTATAGAAGATTATAGGGTCTGCAAGGGTATAACTGAATTCTCCCATGACTGCGTATACCTATCTCTATATCAAGACTTATATTCTTATCTATAACACGGAACGGAATAGGACTGGCTGTACCGTATTTATTATCTGTAATGATCTTGGTATTAAAGTAATAAACTCTTTGGTCATGACCTGTCTCACCACCGTAAGCAAACCTTCTTCCGAATTGCTTGAAGCTTGCTATAATACTTTCACCGAACTTCCCCGCAAATATACTGGGCTCTGTATCACTGTGGAATACATACTCACCCGGTTCGGCAGATACCTCAACTATAGCTCCGTTATCAATTATCATCATACATTGACCTTCATTGATAATTACTTTTGATCCGTTGGATATAATATTATCGGAAGCCTTGTTATTCTGCCCTCTTGCAGTCTGTACCTTAGTGCCTTTTACCATCAAAGTATCATTATCTATAGTGTTACAATAAAAATACTCCAAAAACTGGTCGGATATCACTCCTGCGGCGGTGTCCATAACTAATTTAATCAGTCCCATAGCATCTCTCCTTTAAATAGTTAGATTTCTATAAGCATAAGCGCTTAACGCTGCTACTGTTTTGCCGTCTTTTATGACCCCAGTATATCCATTTTCATCAAATCATCAAGTGCCCACGCTTCTATCTCAATATCTTCATCTTCATCTAAGTTTTTGTTTTGAAATTCTTAAGTATATATATATCTCTATTTCTTCATCACAAAAAGCAACCGTAGTATTTACTGTTATAAGGTATTCCAAATCATCGGGACTTGCAACCTTGTATCCGGTTTCTTCTTCAAGCTCTCTAAATGCACACAACCTCTTATCCTCACCCGGACTGTCGACCTTACCTGCCGGTATCTCTAAAGTAAACCTGTCAAGAGCATTCCTATATTGTCTGACCATCAGTATCTTGCCGTCTTCTCTTACAGGAATCACTGCGGCAGCACCGTCATGATGTATAAAGTCCCATATTACTTCCTTGTTGCTTTCGGTCTCCATATAGTCTTTATATACCCTTAATATAACACCCTGATATGCCAATTCCCTTTTCTTTCTTTTAATACTCTTCATAGCCATCTCCACAGTTTTCTTTTAATTTGCCGAATCATTGCTTTGAGTTTACTTAGTTTAAGCCTGTTAAAAGTATTATAAACCAGTTTTACTTTAGCCTATCGGGCTTTTTAAACTCGCTTAAATGAATTCTTTTATATCACAATACCTATATCCCTGCCTTAAAAGGTAATTGATAACCTTTCTTTTTGAGTCTGCATCACTTAGATTATAATAATCCTTTTTTCTAAGCAGGGCTTCTATATTATCATACTCATTAAGATGTAATTCTTCAAGTTTTGCATCTATTACTTTTTATCAAAGCCCTTTTCTATCAATTTATTTTTGAGGAAGAGTTTACTTTTTAGTCTTATTGGCATTTATACATCTTTCTATGTAATCCATATCATCTATATAATGCTTAGAGACGGCAAAAGCTCCACCGCCTCTTCCACCAAATCTTCGGGATAACTTTCCGTAGCTTTACGCCTAAAGAGCATGGGAGTTATAATCTCTGGCACTTAAAAGATAGAGTAATCTTTTTGTATATACGTTCTTTAAGTCATAGGATATATTTTTCATATAAATTTTCCAGTACTCATTTTCTTTAAGTTCAAAAGTATCAACTTCTTTGTTATATAGACAAAAACTTATACCTTCTTCAGTAATGATTTTCTTCTTTGTACTGCTTATAGAAATTATTTTTAATATACATATATTTGCTTTAGCATTAATATTTATACCATATCATCATCAAAGATAGCGGCTTCATCTTCAGGAATTTCCACAGTCTCTTCCGCAACTGTCTCCGCCTTCTTCTTATCGGTTTTTGACTTTTTAGTCGGCTTCTTTTGAAAGTACTGCTTACTTCCTCGTCATCTCTTTCAAACAACTCATCACTGTTTTTGCAGTGCATATAGCTCTCTTACTTTAAGTTCTATCTCCTTGCAAATGTCCGGGTTCTCCAAAGAGATAGTCTTTAGCCTTCTCTCTTCCCTGCCCGAGTTTTGCTGAATTATAAGCATACCATGCACCGCTTTTATCTACTATATTAGCCTCTACTGCAAGATCAAGTATATCGCCCTCTTTAGATATGCCCTTACCGTAAAGTATATCAAATTCAGCCTCTTTAAATGGCGGTGCCACCTTGTTCTTGGAGACTTTTATTCTGACTCTGTTACCTACATTATCTCCGCCCTGCTTTTACATAATCTACTCTTTTTACCTCTATTCTTATAGAAGAATAAAACTTAAGAGCACGACCTCCTGTGGTAACTTCCGGATTACCGAAGCTTATACCTATCTTTTCACGCAACTGGTTTATAAATATAATGGTTGTATTGCCTTTACTTATAATACCTGTAAGCTTTCTCAGCCCCTTGCTCATAAGTCTTGCCTGAAGACCCATTTGCTGGTCAGCCATATCTCCGTCTATTTCGGCTTTAGGTACCAAGGCTGCAACCGAGTCTATAATAATTATATCCATAGCACCGGAACGCACCATGGTTTCAGCTATCTCCAGTGCCTGCTCACCGTTATCCGCTGTGATACATACAAATTATCTATATCAACACCTATAGCCTTGGCATATACCGGATCAAGAGCGTGCTCGGCATCTATAAATCCCGCTATTCCGCCTCTTTTTTGTACCTCGGCAACCATATGCAAAGCTACTGTAGTCTTACCGGAAGACTCATGTCCGTACACTTCTATAATACGTCCTCTGGGTATACCGCCCTATACCGAGTGCTATATCTATACCGAGACAACCTGTCGGTATAGCCGCTACGATAAGCTGTCTGCTTGAATCTCCGAGTTTCATGATGGAGCCCTTACCATAGGCTTTTTCTATTTGTAAAAATAGCCTCATCCAGTGCTTTTCTTCTTCCTTCTGTGTTCATCTCGCCTCCATTTTTCTGAACATATGTTCCTTTGTTAGTAGTATATTAGTTTTAATATTATTTGTCAAGTAAAGTACTTGATTATATTTTTAAGTATATGCTATATTTTATCATGTAGTTTTCAAAACTATATCTATTAGTTTTTAATATTATGTATTTTTATATTTTATATTATCGAAGGAGTTTATTATGCTTAAATTTATAGATAAATTAAAAAGATCCGGGCAGTGCCTTGACACACTTTTTAGCCTTTATACTCTACTCTTTTTAGCTGCAGTATTTCTTTTTCCAAGGCAGTGGGGCATCGTATAGGCTCTATGAGCATGGTAACTTTTATAATTTTTATAATAAGTATGCTGCTTTTTATATGCAAGTACAACTTATCATTCCTTTAACATTTCTAAAAAGATCAATACTTTACTTAGAAAAATTGATCACATGATGATATTTGTACTATTACCGGCACCTATGCTCCGATATGCTTAAGTGTACTTGAGCGGAAAACCGGCATAACACTTTTTAGTATGGTTTGCGGTATTTCTCTCTTAGGTATACTTATTAATATATTTTTGGATTAATTATCCCAAGTGGATTTCTTCTGTGATTTACATGGGACTTGGCTGGCTTTGCAGTTTGGCTTTAACTAAGATTATAGCTTCCATGCCTAAAAATAAGCTTTTATATGGCTGCTTGTAGGCGGTGTGATCTACACTGTGGGCGGTGTTGTTTATGCACTTTAAGCTTAAATGTTTTGATAAGTTTCAGAGATATTTCGGGATACATGAGATTTTCCATTTGTTTGTTATAGGGCTGAAAGCTTTTTGCCACTTTTATGTTGATGTATTCATTAATATAACAGGGTGGCAGGGCTTTTTATGGACTTCCTAGATTTTATAAAGATTTGTAAAATAAATTACCTCTTTGGGGTCTCCTCGAAAGGTAAGATTATTGTACTATAATGGGAACAATTATGCAAGTAGTGTAGTTGGCAACCAAACAATTATGCTTATAAAAAACTCCGTATAATTCAATCATACCCGCAACCCTTTTTCAAAGCTTCGACAAATTCATACAGACTGCGGAACTCGTGCCCGCCTACTCCGTGACAGCGTACTCAAGGACATCCTCATCTGCGGAATTTGTAGCCCTCTGCTTTCTACCAAAAGGGTTAACCGCTAAAAGATTGAATTATAAGGAGTTTTTTATCCCCACTCACGCTTACTGTTATGAATGATATCTTTATAATTGTTTATATTGCCTAAGATGGCAGGGTGGGGAGGCGTGAAAGCGACTTTTATTTCTGACTTAAAAGCAATCCTTGCGGGCTGTCGATTACAGAAACACTCCCTATTTCAATCTTTTTAGCGGTTAGTACTGTTAATAAAGTGAGTTACAAATTTTACAGACGAGGACTGTTTGAGCGTCAGTCCACCGGTTTTTGGTGGACAAGCGAGTTCCGCAGTCTGTACTAAATTTGTCGAAACTTTATTAACAGTACTGCGAGTATGATTGAAATAGGGAGTGTTTCTGTTTAATTATTCTATTTAATTGCTTATGTTCCCACAAGCTCTTCTTTCCTGCTTCTAGGCGGTCTTTTTATATACGCCTCTCTCTTCATAGCATCCGCCTTAGTCTCAAACTCCTCCATATAAACCGGACTTACCGGAAGTCTTGCTCTGGTATACTTTGAAGCTCTGCCTTCGTTATGGGCTTTAAGCCTTTTTATGGGATTGTTTGTCCATCCGCAATAATAACTTCCATCCGCACAAAGAAGTATATAGGTATAATTTTTACACTTTCTTTTTGAGTGTTCAAGCTCATATAAAAAGCTTTTCTACATAAGTTGACATGAATTGTTATGATTACTTTCTTAAGGACTTAGCTGTCTTTGTCTTTTGTTTATTAAAAACAGTCTTGCTGTTTCTTTTTAATTTCTTCTCCATGCCTTCAAGCAAAGCCACTCTTCTTTGCAGATCTTCAATATTGTCCTCCATATTGAAAAGATCGCATTGTACACCCTTTTTCTCCACTGCAACTCCGGCTATCTTTACCGGCTTTTGGGCACCCTGCTGCCGTTATATCATTGGCAAGGGGCTTTTAGGAGCACTGCATTGGCAGCTATGGTACAATTATCTCCGACTTCAAACGAACCAAGTATCTTGGCTCGGCACCCACTGTAACATTCTTTCCGAGTGTAGGGATGTCTTTTACCTTTTTGACACCCACACCGCCCAAAGTTACACCCTGGTATATGGTACAGCCGTCACCCACCACGGCAGTTTCTCCTATCACCACTCCGGCGCCGTGATCTATAAGTATTCCTGCCTATCTTAGCCCCCGGATGTATCTCTATGTGGGTTATAAATCTGGATATTTGAGATATCAACCTCGCTGTAAAAATGCTTTTTCTATATAGTCTATGTGCAAATCTGTGAAATATAAGAGCATGCACTCCTTGATATAAAAGTAATACTTCAAGAAAATTTCTAGCAGCCGGATCCTTTGCATTACAGCTTTTACATCATACTTTATCTCTTTAAATATCATAAAAACCTCTCTGATTTAGAAAAGAGGGCTAGTTGCAAAAGCAACAACCCCTCTATTACTTAATTTATCTATTGTGCAGCCTCGGTACTTGCCTCTTCAGCGTTTTCCATCGGCTCAGACTTACGGGTTCGGAGCAACTGCTGTGGTCTCAGCCGGTTTAATAGTCTTAACCGCATTATCTGTTAAGAACTTTTCAACCTTTATAGACTTAACACTTTCATCTATAAATTCCTGACCGTATTGCAATACAGAGATCATTCTTCTTCATTCCCCTGCTAAGCTCTTCAAGTTTTGCATAATCCGCATCTTCAAAAGCCATATTCTCTTTTTCGAAAATTGCATCTATAACAAGTTTTTTTGCTTTTGCTCTGTTCTCCACTTTCTTTTAACTAGCATTGAACTCTTCCTCAGTCATATTACTGAGCTCATGCAATTTCTTCATATCCATACCGTAGGATGTAGCCATTTGCTCATATTGCTTTTTAATATCTTCAAGCTCTTTATTTACTCCGTCATCGCTAAGCTCAAAGGTTGAATTCTCTATAACCTTGCTCAAGGCTGCAAGTTGCGCCTCTGTATCTGAAGATTCTTTTTTATACTTTGAAATCTCCGCCTTTATAGCATCTCTAAACTCTGCTGTGGTTTTTGCTGACCCTGTGTTACCCTTTCCACAAAAGCATCATTGAACTCTGCAGGTGTCTCCTTGTATATCTCATTAACGGTTACTGTAAATACTGTAGCCTTGCCTGCCAAATCAGGATTATTGTCATAAGGTGTAGGGAAAGTAAGATTAAGATCCCTGGTTTCTCCCTTGTTCATACCTATAATTTGCTCTTCAAAGCCGGGTATGAAACTTCCGCTGCCTATAGTAAGATCATAACCCTTTGCAGTGCCGCCCTCAAACGCCGTACCGTCAATCTTACCTTCAAAGTCTATATTAACCACGTCTCCATTCTCTACGGCTCTGCCTTCCACAGCTGTTTTCTCGGATTCATAGACACTGTAGACTGTATACGGGATTCCACCTCTTCATCGGTAACATTGGCATCGCTTACTTCAAGCTCCAAGCCCTTATACTCACCCAGAGTTACTTTTCCATAATCTGTATTATTGTATGACTCTCCGGCACCTGAATCTTATCCGATTTTCTTACTTGATTCTTTATTTACATCATTATCCTGTGCCTTGTTTGAGCAGGCAGTACTTGCAAATACTGCTAAAAGCTGCAATACCACATACTGCTACAATATTTCTTATCTTCATTTTCAATATGTTCTCTTAAATATAAAATTCCAAGAGGTACTTAAAAGATAAACACCTCTTAAGAGCTAAGATTATTCTTAGTTAATTAGGAAAGCACCGATTATTTGTCAACAGATGAACTAACAAACCTGACTTGCTACAGCCTTTAAAACCGATAATAAAACCTATAGCCGGTTTTTACACAGCGTAAACCTCGGGCTGAGTAGTTTGCCTATCTACTTACCGTGCAGTACTTTCTCCTAATCACACTTTGTTTTATTACGCATAAAATGCTTTAAATGCCTTGTATGCATTATACAAGTCTATTTTACTTGCCACCTCGCAAGGTGCGTGCATAGCAAGTACCGGTATACCGAGATCCACCACATCTATATTGAGCATGGCAATAAACTGTGCCACTGTACCGCCGCCGCCTACATCAACGGCTCCAAGCTCACCTATTTGCCAATGCACTCCGGCCCTTTCCATTATGTCTATAACCTTTGCCATAAACTCCGCACTTGCATCCGAGGAGCTGTACTTTGCCTCTTGCACCTGTATACTTGGTAAGCACACAGCCATGATTTAAGTAGCAGGAATTATTTGCCTCGAATACCGAATCAAAAGTAGGGTCATAGGCTGCATTGACATCTGAAGAAAGACAGGCGGAATTCTCACAAACCACCCTTACATCAGCCTTTTTATTAGTTGCAAGCATAGATATAAAGTCATATACAAAATTGGAATGTAATCCCATTGCCCTACGGAACCTATCTCCTCCTTATCGGCAAGTACCGTAAGTGTGGTATACTCAGGCTTTTTGGTCTCTATCTCGGCTATAAGTGCCGGATAAGCCAGATCCTGTCATCCTGTCCGTAAGCTGCTATCAAAGAACGATCAAAGCCCATATCTCTGGCTTTTTAATGCAGTACAAACTCTATCTCGGCTCTGGCAAAATCTCTTTCGGTAATACCGTATCTGTCATTTAAGAGTTTCATTGCATGCAGCTTTACCGCATCCTTTATGTCCGCATCATCCAAAGGCAGTGAAGCAACTATTATATTAAAGCTCTTCGCCGTTAATGCCTCGGCAAAGCTTTCTCTCACCCTGTTTCATACCAAGGTGTGAAAGCAGGTCACTTTATCATAAATACCGGATCGTCTTGGGCCTCTCCTATATTTATCTCAACCTTTGTTCCGTCTTTTTTTACAACAACTCCATGCATGGCAGAGGTATGGTAACCCATTGATACTCTTGATACCTCCGTAATAATGTGTCTTGAAAATGCCAATTCATTCTTCTCTGTACAGAGGGTTGGGCTTAAGGTCAAGTCTGGGAGAGTCTATATGAGCGGCATTGATTCTAATGCCTTCATTTAAGTCCTTACTTCCGAAGGTAGCTGCCATTATAGCCTTACCTCTGTTGATTTTATACACCTTATCTCCTGCCTTGTACTTTTTAGTTATATCAAATTCTTTATAACCTGCCTTAATAAGCATCTCTTTGGCAAGAGCCACACATTCTCTTTCGGTTTTAGCTTTATTGAGGAATTCTTTATAAGCTGTTGAAAACTCATCCGACTTCTTGAATTCCTTCTTATCTTCCTTTGCTACGTGCTTATACAGAAAATAACAACTCCTTAGATAATTTTTCCGCGTCCTTTGGCATAATAAACTCCTTTTTAGTCAAGTTTGATATTTTTAAACAGGCTTGCCAGACTCATGCCTACAGAAGATTTTTCCTCAGTATTTAAAAGCCGTCAAAACCGGCTTTTTCTTCTTTTTGTCTTACTTCTTCCTCAAGTGCTTTTTTGGAAAGAGAGATCTTTCCGCCTTCATTAGCTATAACTTTGCACTTAACACTGTCTCCCTCTTTCAAAACTGCTGAAGGATGCTTAATTCTGTTATGTGATATCTGAGAAATGTGTATAAGTCCGCTGACTCCGTCTCCAAGGTCAACAAAGGCACCGTAGTCACGTATGCTTTCAACCTTACCTTCTACTACATCTCCAACCTTTAGAGCTGCCGCCTTTTCTTTTCTTTCCTTGTCTCTTGCTTCTTTTTCAAGTTCTCTATGGCTAAGCACAAGTTTTTTCTTGTCTCTGTCAACGGTTATTATAACTACATCAAGGCTCTTTCCCTGATAGTCTTCAAGTTTTTCCACATAGCTTGTAGATAACTGACTTGCAGGTATGAATGCTCTGATTTCATCAACCAATGCAACACATCCACCCTTAACGATTTCCGTTATTTTAACTCTGAGTACTTCTTTGTCTGCAAACTGTTTTTCTCAAATACTTCCCACTTGCCGGCATCTTTGTCCTCGTAGTCTTTTATATTCTCCAAAGACTCATTGATCTCCTGTTCAGAAGTCTTTCATACTTTCCTCTGCCATAAAAATCCCTCCTATATTTAAAATTTTTCAGAGAGTCCGCTACAGTTGGCATATCTGCATAGATTTCCTTTATAGAGCAAAGTACTTTCTGCAAGCCCCTCTTATATACATCTTTGTATTATAGCATAGAATATCCTTTGTAACCAGTACTTATAAGCAATCTTTATGAAAGTTTTGTGTATTTTATAATCGGCGACAACATAAACTATTGATTGGAAACACCGCTAATGTGTATGTTTTGCGGTACAATGTGAGCAGATACCGTAAAATATAAGTGAATGTGGTCTGCAACGCCTACGCTCATCTACCAAACTATTGTCCACCCATGAATCTTTCGGCTCAAGGTCTGCTACATTGCCGCAGGACTTACACACAAAATGATAATGCTCATGAGTATTGTAATCATACCTTTCTATACCGTCTCCGCAACTTATCTTCAGTATCACTCCCATTTCAGTAAGGAGGTTTAAGTTTCTGTAGACCGTACCTAAACTTATCTTCGGATTATCTTTTCTCAGAGTCTGAAATACTCAGATCCGCACTCGGGTGATCATGTCGGTTTTTTCAAACATTCCACTATAGCTTCTCTTTGTTTACTGTACTTTAATTCTCTCATTTTTCCTCTTAGATTTGATTTTAATAATTATTCTTAATATTATATATTAAATAATTATTCCGGATATGTCAAGACTTTATAAGATTGACGAAACTGCTGCAAACAGAGATTCTATCAAGGTTTATTTTATCAAAGTAACTTTAATAACTGCATTTAAACGAGAAAAAGTAGCCCTAAGACTACTTATTCCCTGTTAGAGTGATATAGGAGTGCATAATGCACGTGTGTAACTCGGTTTCCTTGTTACGACTTCAATCATACCATATATAAAGCCTCATATTGCAAGTCTTAAATTCTATGTAAAAAGCCCGAAAGCTTTTTGCAAGTTATGCTTAAGTCTCAGGCTTTTGTTACAGCTATATAAATCAAGCTGCAGTATGTGGGTTTATTGCTTTATTGTATCCACTCTCCGTTTTCATTTACCTTTATATCCGTCGGGTGTGGAAAGTACTTCATATAATGAACCGTATGGTTGATTATTACTTGAAGTATTTGACAAGTAATACCACTTGCCTCAATATTATACCAACCTACTACCATGGCACCGCTTTCATCAAGATAGTACCATTTACCTGAAGTAGTGTCATAGTACCAACCTGTCAGCATTTCACCGCAAAACCGTTATGAGCTGTTGAAAGGAAGTACCACTTTCCGCCTGACTCAAACCAGCCCGTATCCATATCTCCGCCGGAGTTAAAGTGATACCATCCGGTCTTGGTTACTCCATTACTTGTATAGGCAAGTCTTGCCCAACCTGTTATCTTGGAGCCTGAGGTTAAGTTAAACCTCCAGATATGTCTTTGCTCGTCAACTAATTTGCCAGGTACCGTCGGTTCCTACCTTTATGCTCTTTCCGCTGTTGGTGGTCATAGCACCGCCACCACCGGAGCCACCGCCGGAGCCGCCGCCGGAACCGCCACTGCCGGAGCCGCCGCCCAAAAGTTCCATAAGCGTATTTCTAAGCTTGGTGTAAGCATTTCTAAGCTCCTCTTTGGAAGCCTTCCTCGAGTTGACATATTGAGTACCTGATTAGCCTCATCTATAGCATCCTGTATTCTTGCCTGAGTTCCGGGATTTGCACTTGCCGCTATGTTTGCAGCCTCAGTTATACCCTTTCTAAGCTCTCCAAATGCATCCTCTCTACTCCTCCTATCATTATCAAAGTAGATATATATTACACCGTCGGAATTTGCAATTTTTGTATCATCATATTCCACAAATTCCGTCCTGGAAGAAGACAGACCTCTGAAAATCCACGTAATACCGTTGATATCTATATCCGGTAAGCCTTTTTCTCTGTCAAGTTCCGCTTGGTACTTATCGGCATAATCCGATAAGGACTTACCTCTTCTTACGAATACACCTATGTTGACACTTCCTTCTCTGGTACTCTTTATTCTTATGTTATAAGAAGGATGTTCAATATATCCGAAAGTATACACACTTCCGTTTGTTATAGCGGTTTCAAATGAACCCGTATAATTAGCCTGTGTCCACTCGGCTTCATATGTACCGTTTAGCCTTGTAGCATTGGAAGCGGATGCCACCGACTCATAAAGTCTGTACTCTCTGTTACCCTGTGTCAGACTGCCGGTATTGAATGTAGCTCTTAGGGCATCTACATTTGCCTGTGTAGGTTTCCCAGGCACTTCCGTTCCATACCTCCACTACAGCCTTTGCTCGCCATAAAGCGGTGTACGGTGTATCACCTTCTTGAGCTTGTATATCATCCTTTATAGTATCGGGTACATTGGTATCTCTTACTATACGAAGTCTGTACTCACCCGGTGTGGTTATATTAGGAACTTCAACCGCTACTTTACCGTTTGATTGGTCAAGTACCGGATTACCTCCTGTTGATGACGGAGGTGTGCCTGAATCCCAGGTTACTCCCGGTGCTGAGTAAACCGCCTGCACGGTTACATCATTATTCGGCATGGTAAATGATATATAAATGCCTGTTATATTAGGATTTATTATTCCTGTAGTAACAAAAATTACCTGAGAAAATATTGTTGGTACTCATATCCATCTTCTTAGTGTAATTTCCACAAGAGTACCTGAGTTGTACACTGTTGAGCAACTCAAGTCGTGAGGGTTACCGAACTTCCGTCTAACTTCGCTACCTGAGGAAGCATACCGGAAGGAGTATTAAACTAACCTTTCTCGGCATTACAAGCGGGGGTTAGAGTTCCCGTATTGACTACAACACCCGCACTGTTAGGAGGTGCTGTAAGTGTATCACCGCTTCTTCTCGGTACTACCGTATAGTTTACATTAGGATCAAGATCCGTAAATTCAACCTTGCCCGAAATCGGTGCTACATAATCGTAAACTTCATTGCCTGCGGCATCTACCAGTTTATATTCGGTGTCAGGTGCAACAGGAGTTACAATTATAGTTCTTCTTCCCGGATTATTCGGATCTTCTATTACTGCCGGAGGGGTTGCGGTAGCCGGTACTGTAACATCGGGGCTTCCTGCCGATATATCACTACCTGCAGCCGGTATAGGCTGTCCTACCGTTATACCTGCAGCTCCCGAAAGTGCTGTATGTACTCTATAAGTGTATCCCGGATTTATTCCGGTTCCGCTTATGTTACCGCCTGCAACCAAAGATGTACCCGGTACATCAAGAACTACCCTGCCTGTTTGATCCGTTACTATGTATCTAAGATCCGTATCTATTGCAGAAGTAACTCTAAGTGAAGGTACTCAGCTTATAGGGTCAACCACCGGTGTAACAGTCGGTACATTTACCGTACCTGTAGAAGGACTTACTCGCATAAGCTTTGTAAGTTGCATTATTCACGAGAACCGAATCATTTCTCATCTCCTGATTGTTCTCATCAAACCACTTAACAGTCTTACCTGCAGGTGCTGTAACGGCATTTTGCAGATCTGTGGTATTCACATCACTCCACTTAAGTACCCTTGGAAGACCGCCCTGTTTATTAACCAACTTTGCAGATGTGGTTAAACCGTTATCAGTCAAGCTGCTGTCTGCAATCTGGAATCTGAAGGTTGACCACTGGTCGATCCTCTGCAAACCTCGCATTAAACCTAACCAAGTCAGGTGTCGGAGGAATACTTGGAGCCGGATCCGGTAAAGTATAAGTTCCCGGTACGGTTATGTCTACAAAATTGTTACCGTCCTTTTTATCAAGCTGCCAGCTCACAAACTTATATCCGTCGTCGCTACCGGTGTAGGAAGCTTACCTGACGGTATAACCAGATCATAGGTTCTCGGAGAGGCAATCTTATTTTGTTTTATAAAGCTTACCTGATGTGCAAGATTGCTTGCATCATACTCCGTATTTCCTACCATGAGTTTTCCACCCATACTGCTTGCAAAGCTTGCATTGGCAAGGTTATTGTTATCAAGGTTGTAAGTAACTACCACCTCGGCGGAACCTTGCGGAGCTGAACCTGCATTAACGGTAAAGACAGGAGTTCCTGTACTCCATCCGCTATTTGACGGAGGAGAAAAGTTTGAGTTATCATACTGTGTTGAATTGCCTACAGATATAGCCGGCGGCGGATTGGTTGTATATCCGTCCAGTACCGGAGCATATACCGTATAGCTGCCTCCTGATGTAAGAACCTTATATACAAACTTGTCATTAGGAGTACCGACTGATGCACGTGCCGGTCTGGTATTTGTAGATGAGTTAATGTCAGCCGCTATATTGGCAGCTACCTTAGCTGCAACTTTATCCGTAAGATTTACACCGTTGGTATCCTCATATCTTACCGACAAGGTCATATAGTAAGCAGGATTGCTTGTATAATTATATGTTACCGTCAAACCTTGGTTGATCATCTACCGGTAATCATACCTTGGTGGCAATCGGATCCGTTACAGGTTTATAGGTAATTCCTCCATTGCTAAGTCCCAAAAGGCTTGAGCTTGAAGTAACCGCATTGTCGTCCGCATTCTTGATATCTACAGAACTCAGTGTATATCTGGGCTCCGTATCTCCTCCAACCGGCTCTATAAGACTGCGATCAGGTTTAATATTTTTAGTGGCAAGATCCGTATTAACCGCAAACTCTCTAAGAGTTCTGTCTACAACAGGAGTACCTCCGTCAAGTTTATGCTTTACCTTGATACTGAATAATTTCGACTGTTATCAACTCATACCTAAAAGCAACTCCAAGCGGTTTATTAACCATGGTACCGTTGACCTGACCGTTCTCATACTTAAAGTTCTTGCCGGTATCGCCTGTAAATATGTTAGCTCCGCCGGTAGTATCCTGGAAAACATCAGGATTGCTGCTCATCTTTACCTTTGAGCTTACGCCGCCGACAGCGGCAAGCTTATAACCCGGTATGATCTTCGGCGATGCCTGTACACCTTCCAATACATGCTTGTTATTCGTAATTTCTACATCCAACTCTGAAGGAACCACTATAGTAGTATTCACAGGCTTGTGACTTTCTTTGTACTCGTAGGTTTTACTGGTATCTTTTTCAAGTACGGCTATGTATTTTTACCATCAATATAAGGATAGTATTGTTCATCCATATAATTCTGATTGGATTTATTATGGATTGAAGTTTTATCCTTATACCAGCCGCTGATTTTGTAGCCTTCAAGCTCAAAAGCCTTGCCGTTGAAAGTTGCATGGTTACCTGTGTTGTTAAATCCCGTACCGTTCCAATACGGCATATAGATATTGCCGGTACTATTAGCAAAAATGTGCCGGCTGATGGGGTTCCCAGTAGTCTATTTATTGCCAGAACCGCCTGCACCGTTTATCGTAATATTCTGCACCGTACCTACCGTCGGGGTCATTTCTGTGAAATCAAAAGTTATATCACCTACAGCCGCATGTGCCGGCACTGCCGGTGCTGCCATGGTAAGTACCATGGCAGCAGTCAGTGTAACTGCAAGTTTTCTTTTAATATTTATCTTTTTCATCTGCTCTCCTTTTCACTCTAGCGTGCCCACTCACCGTCATGGTTTTACTTTATAACCATCCGGTGTAGTCTCGCTTATATAAAGTGATCCATAAGGGCGTCCATCATTGCCGACACTGAAGTAATACCACTATCACCTATCATGTGCCAGCCGACATACATCTCTCCCACTACCGGGTCGAGATAATACCACTTGCCGTCTTTATAAAGCCAGCCGATTTGCATAACACCGTTTTTCTTGCCGGCTTCTTCCGACATAAAGTACCATTTGCCGCTGCTCTCATCCCTATACCATCCGGTTATAAAGGCTTGATTGCTTGTCAAATCTGTACCAGTCTGTAACAAGTTTTCCTTTATCATTGCTATATTGGATCTTAGCCCACTTATTATTAAGAGGCAGACCTCCTTGAAGTACGAATGACCATCTGCCGGTTACAGGATTTATCTCCCAAGCACCGTCTACTCCTGAGAGTAAAGGTGATTTGCAGTTAGATGCAGAAAGCACTGGTCTTAGTACCCATCTCTTCCGCCGGAGCCTGAACTGCCACCTCCGCCGCCTATACGGGAGCTTAGGTTATTTCTTCTTTGATCGATAAGCCTGTTCATCTCGTCAACTATTCTTCTCAAGGCATCTATAGCATCTTGAAGCTCAGGGTAGTTAGCCATTCTTTCAGCTATTCTATCCCACTCGGTATCAAATCTGCCTCTCTTCCTGTCAAGAACATTTTGTGCTATTCCTATAGCTATCTTAAGTCTTTCAACTTCACCTTCCTTAAGATACGGATCCAAGGTAAGATTATTAGCCACTCCTACAAGATCGGTCAGATCAACTCTTGCCTTTGCTACAGCCTTTTTATTGGTCTTATAGTGAGCATAGATAGGCATGGTCTTGGTAACCTCTGAATTCGGATCAAAGATAAGACCCGGAACCGGCTCGTTATCGGTATCCACTGTATCTATATTCTTCTTATACCAATCCTTAAAGATATAGGTTACACCGTCTATTCCGTCAAACGGACTTTCAAGGTGCAAAGCACCGCTTCCGTCTACATAGCTTGTTACTACGCCGTAATCCGCAGCATACTCACTTGCAGACACGTGATCTTTCTTTCTTACCTTGATCTTCTTATAGAAGTTCCTGCTTGTATCATTATCAGGATATACAGAGTTCTTTACCGGAGTATTATCGATAAAGTACAGCTTAAATGTCTTAGCATATACCAATACATAGGTATGGTTAACGTTGGCATCGAAACTGAAGAGTCCGGCATTGTCCGCTACAGGTTCAACTATAGCAATCTGTGTTGCTGTAGCAGGTGTTGTAGCATCTCCATGTGGCATCTACATTAAGACCCAGATCCCAGATCTCATAGTCGAGCATATCTGTATCCTGGTTATCAAGCTGCACAACCGCCTTAAGATAAGCATTAGACGGTGAAGCATTTTGCACCAATCTTCCATCTACATATCTTTTCTTCCCTTTGATATCAAGGGCGAAGGCTGCCGTGAAAGCGTTAGGATATCTGTTCCATAAGGTTGAAGGCACAGCCCTAACTACATCAACTTCAGGAGTCTTGGCAGGTTCTCTTGTTAAATACTATCTTGTAACGTGCATCAGCTCTGTTCACATTGATAAGGCTTGCATCTGTAGGATTGCTGAGATCCTGCTCCAGCTGAGGTATTCCGTTGGGATCAAGTGCAAACTCGCCCTCTGAACCGCCTCTTGTAACCTCCTCTACAGGAGCTATCTTATCACCTGCCGGGTTAAGTCTCGGAAGGTCATAAACCGCTCTGAATACTACATTACTCTTGCTTAACTTTCCTGAATAATCATTGGAATTTATTCTTCCGGTTACACCTGGGATTCTTCCGTTCATAATTATCCAATATAAGAAGTGATTACCGTTAGAGTCTGTAGGATCTGCATGTATGCTGAATTCATCATTCTCATGAATTTTGTCATAAGAAGGTCATTTTATAGCCTCGCCTCTTACAGTTCTTACTCAACATTGGCACCTACTGCGTTAGTTCTGGTCTCTATGGTGTAGTTTATAGCCTCTACCATATCGCCCGGATTAGCTACTACCTGAACACCTGCGTGAATATTTCCAAGCGGTGTCTCTGTAGGATTGCCTTTCTTTCTTGCAACCACTGTATAGGTCTCGCCTATATCAAGGTTATCAAATGTTACTGTCGGAGTGTTGTTACCCTTTGGTGTCATCCATCCGTTATCAGAGCCCGGATATTGAACTACATTACCGTTTGAGTCGATATGCGTAGTCGGTGTCGGGGTCAGCTGGATTGATTACTATTTGAGCCTTTCCTTCATTATTAGGATCGGCTCCGACAGCCTTGTTGGTATCTATAGAAGGTATGGTAACAGGCCGAGTGCCGATACATTACTCTCCTATGCTGCTTTCAGTTGTCCTATTGTAGCTGTTGATTGAGGTCCGCCTTCCTACATTGTAAGTTCTTCCAGCAACAGGCTCTCAACTCAAGTTTGGTTCCCTGTAGGAGGTCCCGGAAGTATCTACTATTATTCCGTCGGATTCGCTTATTACATATACTTACCTGGTTGGTACTGTACAAAGTATCTCACTGCTACTGTCAGTTTATAGGACTGGTAGCACATGAATGCTCCCGGAACAGGTCCCCAAGTTGAACCTATCTTACTGAAGTTAGCCTTGTAAGTACCATGCCGTTGCGGTATCTGTAGGTTTCATGATACTTCCTGCAGGTGAAGTCCAATTCCTTTTAACCTCATAGTTGGCTATAGGGTGGTGAGGTGTTACACATTGCTCCATACTTCATCAAAGTGAAGATGCTGGGTGACTTCCTCTATATATGTACCCAGAGGATTCACTGAACCGAGTGCCGGGGGTCTGCAGTAACGAAGTCTACTATCCACCCACTTGCTCGGATCTTCTACAAGTCTTACTATAGATAGTTCTTTACTCTGGCGGGAACAATTGCAAGCTCTTATATTATCAACCATAGGTATGGTTCCTGCCGGATCCAAGTACCAACTTCACCATATGATAAGGATCGCAAGTAGCTTAGGCAGTATACCAAGTGCTTTATGGTTCCGAAGGTTTGAGCATAGTGATCACCGGCAGCAGTTCCGTCACTAGGTACAGGTCTTGCCGAGGTAGTCGGTGATATAGTTCCGTACCCAATGAATTAGTGGTAAATGCGAAATTAATATGCTGCCACTTACTCATATCCTTACTTAATCTGTAATCCGCTATAACTCCGCCTGACAGAGGCATAGTTCCGAATAAGTCTCCGGTAGCCGGATTAGCTGAGACCTGTGTTCCCGGAGGTGTTATATTAACACTGGAATTCGTGTCATATACATATCCGTATAGCTGCGGCATACTTGCAATAGCCGGAACCGATACACTGCCGTTCGGTGTCTGGTTAGTCACATCACTGTGTATAACCTTGGTTAATTCCTCTCTGTCTGTAAATCTTCTTGTTATTGCAGAAGCGGAGTTTGAATTATAAATAAACTTAACGGTTACATCCTGGTTAGGCATATAGCCCTGTACCTGACCGTTAAGCTGGTCAATACCGCCAAGCAGTACTCCGTTAAGTCCTACTCTGAACTGACTTGGAATATCATCTGCACCGGCTGCTATCTCTGTCCTGAAATAGTCATATCCCGGTAAGGTTATCTTAGATACGGTAAAGGGCTGCTCCGCTCTTCTTTGTAATGTTGGAGTGTTTGTCCTTATTATGTTGCCGGCACTGTCCACATGTATTACATTAAGATTAAACAGTGTGTTGGGATCTACCGTGTATCTGTAAAGCAAGCTTATTCCAAGAGGAGGCATGTTGCCGGTAAAGCTTCCGGTAGCCGGATCCAACACTCCCTTATTTGGAGTTCTTGAAGAAGTTGCATATCTGTAACCCGGTACATTCACAGGCATCTCATTTTATAGGATCATCTACATGTAAATTACGTGTATCCGTACCGAAGGTAAGCGAAAGTGAAGCTGTTGTATTCTCATAGGTTATACCCTATCGGACACGTTCCGCTTCCCGGAGACCACTTTGCATAGTCACCTATGTGTGCCCTTCTGCCGAAGCATGGGGTACCAGATAAGCTGCAAGCTGTGTACCGCCGGATACTTCTTCCCCGGCATCATACTTACCGTTTTGATTTGCATCATTAAACGGGAACCATCCGTCAAACTGGTAACCTGTCCTTTGTACCTGCGGTAATCCTCCAGTGTGGAAGCAACTGCTCCCGGGTTAACAGTTTCAAACTTATTTATAACCGCACCGCCGTTATTCGGATCGAATACATAATTAATACCGATCTTTTCCAGTTTGATAGTTATATTAACGTTTTTAGTGGCATGGTTCCTGTTATCACACCGGTTGAAGAAAAATACTGACACCCTCATCGGTTGCAGTTGTCGGCTCTACGGTATAACTACTGTACTTCCAACCGTTAAAGATGGTAGGAATGCGTAATCATATCATGCCTCGCCGCCGCATCCGACTTATTTACATCCTGTTTCGGTCTCGAAGGCAGTTGGACAGCAAATCTCACTATGTACAGCGGATCCTGCAGCGGACTTACCGTTATGATCTCACGGTAGTAGATGAAGTGAATATTCATACTTTCTGCCTGTATGTATACGCCCGGTACCTGCGATTGGGTGGTACCTGTAATCGATGGCAGTTGATCCGCTATCGGTAGACGTACCTTCTTTATCAGCTGAAAGTTGCTTCCGGTATACGGAATAGTAGTTCCCGTAAAAGTGCCGCTTCTGTACCCCTCAGTTGTCTTTTGTAGGGATTGTACAACAGATATACCTATCTTAGATGAAGAATCTAAGCTTTTTTTATCGACATGGATAACTTTACCGCTTCCAAGCCTTACATTAGCTTGATTTCTGTTGTCTGCGGTAGTATCTTTGTTTTTATTGGCATCGATAGTTACTTCACCTGCTATATCCATAGCTTTAGCAGCTGTGCTATCTATGTGCACCGCTGAACCGTTTATAGCTTCGTTACCGGTGATAATACCGTCTCTCATCTCAAGAGTAGCTGTACCGGTAATTGAGATAGCACTTGCCTTATCGGCATTGCTTGCCACATCAGGATCAAGCTTATTGTTGATAAGCTGTGATTTCGCCCTGGTTTTTACTTCACCGGCGGCAGCCGTAATCAAGGCTTCATTAGCTTTTACACCACCGGTACTGTTACCGTCGATAATAACATCACCTACAGTCAGTTTGGCACCGCCTTGTACATTAAACAAAGCTCCTTTATGAGATGATGCTCTTATAATTTTCTTTCTGGCTGCAGTATAAGCTACCGGCTCAGGTATGGTGTCTTCTATAACCTGAAGGTGCATGAGGCGGTCTTTCAAATTCTGAAGTGGTAAGAGTAATATCCATACCTGACGGAATATTAATAGTTCCATCAACTATAGCATCATTTTGAAGCGCTATATAGCCCTTCTCTACACCATTGCTTGACATAGCACTGATTGCAGCCTGTATAGTCGGCATGGTCTTGCTATAAAACCGTTAGGAGTTCCGTATATCCGGTACCTACATAGTATACTGAAGTTCTCATTCTTATAGCGAATCTTGCAGTCTTGGTCTCATTAGGTTGCATATCCATATAGGCTGAGAAAGCCGCTGCGGAGTCTCCTACATTTGCGAAAGTCTTCGGACTTTTAACAAAGATAAACCACGTCATGATATACGCTTCCCGTTGCCTCCCAGTGTCCTATCCAGCTTCTAAGTTCACTTCTGTCCGTGCCCGGTCTTTTTGTAATACCTATACTGAGCTTATCATTACCTGCATGGGTAAGCAATTTAAAATCGGTAAGCTGGTATTTCCTGGCACCTGTGTAGCCGGTTAGATCAGAAGTCTGCCCGTTATCACCGTGAGAGGCGAACATGGTAATACCCTGGTCTTTATCTCCTGCACCGGTTTGCTCTGTAACTATTATAGGGCAGTCATCCGATTGATGCAGCATAGTATCCGTCTCATTGCCTATCCAAAAATCCACACGTGTAGGAGCATTGGCTGAGTTAACTGACTTATTATGTACGGTATATTCGACGATTATATATTGCTCGTCATCGGATATCTTTACACTTCTTCTTACTTCTACTTTATTATTAGTATTATTCGGATCAGTTAACTCTGTAACCTGACCGTTACCGACATTGGCAGGAAAGTTTTGCAACCTGTTTATAATATCGCTTGTAATAGAAGTACTTATAGGAGTGAATTTGACCATGATATGCCGGGGGTAACCTGGGTCTCGGTACCGAAAGCATATCTTGAGTGCCACCAGTTACCTACACTTATATTGCCCTTATAGCCGGTAATAACATCCAGATTATAACCTGCCTTGCCATCAGTTCTGCTGGTTGCCGTTTTTACAGCTGATATATTAAATGTAGCACTCCTTGCAGAATTATATTGTCTGTTTGTAGTAGATGATGGACCGGGCTCATTTCCCAATACATAAGCCGTACTTTCACCACTGTCGTAAACAGCCGGGTCACCGTACTCCGTTCCGGTCTTGGTATAATCCGTACTTATAGTCTCATTCTGCAATATTGTTGCCGCATGAGCCGTACTGCCTCCAAAGTGCGGGCAGTCCGCTCAGTACCATAGCCGCTGAAAGTATACCTGACAGCAGTCGTTTATGGACTTTGCTTAATTTTCTTAGTTTCATATTACACTCCTCTCCTCTAGTTGAAAATCACAAATTGGGAGTCGGTTTTCATCATCTGTGCCGTGCGCTGCAGTTATCCTGTCTCCAAATCTGTCATTACCCTTTTTAGAAGAATCATACATATAATAAGATCCGTTCTTAAATTTAGGGGCACTTGGACTTTCAGAACTGCTTACTCTTGCAAAGAATTGATTATTCATTAGTATTATCCAAGAGTCTGAGCCGCCTTTAAGCACTTTTTATTGCCTTTTACCACTCTGCCGTCTTTGTTTACAACAAACCATGCGTCACTTCCTTGAGCGGCATCCTTTACTATTCCGTATCCGATATCTTCATTGGCATCAAGTCTCAGACCGTTATAGTAGAACCTGTTCAAATGACGCACCAATCTGAATCCTGCTCCGTATGCTATTCCGTTAGGCTTAAATCCGAATACTGCCGGTCCGTCTGCGATTTCTATATGAATCTCATCGCCTGTCTTCATGGATCCGTCATTTAATTCGTCCGCTCCGAAGAGGTATCAGTTTCCTCTGTCTAATGCAGGGATCCCAGGTAGAGCCTTATCCGCAAGGAAGTCCGCCTTACTCAAGTATCCACTTTCATAAGCCTTAGCAGTTCCGTCATAATACATAATTACAAAACCTGTCTGCATACGTCCGAGTTTGTCGAAGGCATACTTTTTATTATATACACTGTATATTTTATTCTTATAAAGTTTGCCCTCCGAATTGGTTCTGAACCAGCTAAACTCCTGAGTGTTGTAATCATGATCCGACATTCCCTCGTTGGCAACTCTAAATGACCAATAGTCTTTTTTAAGCTCTCCATCGTTGGAGTCTGCGGAATATCTGTACTTTGCATCACTTGAGGTGGCATTTACTGTGGCATTGCTTACTGATATTCCCGGTATCATAATACCGTTCTCATCAAATACATAAGTTTTGCCGTCTATCTCCTTTGTCTTAGCAGAGGATAATGTATTGCTTTTCACCTTTTTGCCGTCTGTATCAAAGTACATCCACATCAGCCCGTAATCCGAGTATTCCCTTTGACCTAATTGACTGCGCATATCCGTTTCCGCAACTTCATTGTACAAATACCATTGTCCGCTGTACATAGCTCCGTCTTCTCCAAAGTAATATAAAGCTTCTATGAATTTGTTACTTGTACTTGCATCCACCGGATATCCGTTCTCATTAACAGTCTGGTAACCATCTTGCCGTCCCCGTCAAATATGTACTTTTTCCCGTTTATTGACTTGGGTGCAATCTTTTCCGAAATACTCTTATAAGCTTTTGCTGCTTTCATTAAAATAATACCAATTTGTAACATTGCATCATCCGCATCAGCCAGTCCCTTCCACTGGTTGACATACATGGCACCATCGTTTCCACATAATAGAGATTATCATTATCTTTTTATAAGGCTGTCCTTACATGCTCATCTGCCCCCAGATAATAATATTTTTATCCTCAGATCTTCTCCATGAGTCAGTTACGATGGTTCCGTCGTTCTCAACATACTTCCAACCACCGTCTTCTTCTTTCCATTGACCTGCAAGTGCAGGTAAACTTAAAGAAATTGTAAGCAGAAGTCATGAGTCCCCACTTAAGCAAAAACTTAATTCTCATAATACCCTTTCTTAGTTTTGTAATTGCTTAAAACCCACATGCTGCAAGAACGATTATATAATTGCATCTTCCATACTTTTGTCCTCCTTGTTTTAGGTGCATCCACTGTTTAAATTTAAAATACATTTAGCGGATTATACCTGTATCTTTAACATTTGGTAAATAAAAATTCAATAGGATATCATCACTGTTATAATACTGTAATAATTGTTTCTACATTGCATATTTCTGCTATGTATTGACAGTTTACTTTATGTCGTAAAAAGCAGATAAAAAGTGATTTAAATCGACTGTTTGACCGCAGGATACGGTATACCAAAAGGCGATATTTTAAGCACTACAGCCTTAGAGATAATAGAAAAAGAGGCTTTAAGCCAAGGCTTAAACCCTTCTTTGTTTAAAGATAAGAATTGTTTATCTTTTTAATTAATTCTAGAAATGATTAAGGTGTCTCTCTTAACCATACTCCGTTAGCATCTACAGGGTAACCGTCAGGTGTTGTGGTATTTACATAGAGAGAACCGTCTCCTGCAAGTAAGTACCAATTACCTTCTACTTCCTGCCATCCTGTCATCATAGATCCTGTTACCGGACTTAAGTAATACCATTTTCTCCGGCACTGAAGATCCATCCTTTGACCATAGCTCCGTAGCTTGAACCCTTAGTATCTGACATGTAGTACCAGACCTTATCATCCTGTATCCATCCGGTTCTCATATTACCTTGAGCATCGAAAGCATATGTTGCAAGGCTTTGACCCTCACCTGAACCGTAAACTATAGCTGCCCATGAACTCTTAAGCGGTTCTGCACTGTTTTTAAGTACAAAGTTCCAACTACCGTTTGAATTCTGGTCTCCAGTCTCCTTCGGTTTCATTTCTATAGGTCTTATAGTTAATTCCGGCTACAGTTGCATTCTTAGCCTTAGGTCCGCTGCCGCCGGAGTTGCCTTCCGCCGCCGCCACTGCCGCCGGAGCTGCTTCCGCCGCGCTACCGCCGGAACCGGAGTTATTGATCTTGGCTCTGGCATCTCTAACGAGTTGCTCAAGTTCAGCCTTCTTAGCAAGGAGTTCGGCAATAGTTGCCTGTACCTGGCTTGGATCAGCCGGATTGGAAGTTTTATCTCTTAGGCTTTCAGCCGCTGCAATAGCCTGGTTTATTGCATCTCTGTCAGCATTGTTTAACTTACTGTTAGGTGCAAGACCTCTAAGTTCGTTAATAACCGTGTTAAGTTCAACAACCTTATCAGCTCTTGCCTCAGCCTGATCTATAAGATCGTTAGCTGCTGTCTCCATAGCATCTATCTGAGCCTGTGTAGCACTCGGATCTGGTAAAAGTAATGACGCCTCTGTCTCTTAAGTCCTCTATAGCTTGCTTGTCATCCGCACTTACCGGCTTTGTAGTATCTGCAAGTAAGGTATTGGAAAGACCTATTGAGTTGTTAAGTTCCGCTTTTGCATTACCTATTGTACGTGAGGCATTAGCTGAGTCTATAGCTGCCTGCACTGTAGTATCCTTTACATTATCGATCTCGCTATGGTTGCTATCGGATTAACCTTGTTCTTTATAGCATCAGCTGCCGCCTTAGCTGCTGAAAGTTGTCCTCTTGCCGCTGCTGAAATATTAGGATCTGCAAGTAAAGCATCTATCTCTGCAATTTTTGCATCTAATGCTTCAATTGCGGCATCTCTTGCAGGATCGGCTGTTTCTTTATACTTGGTATAAAGAGTCATAGGCTCTCTTACCGTTGCACTTGTTGAGAATGTATTACCTGTTGTAAATCCTTGATCCTTGAAAAGTGCTTCAAATACATACTTCTTTCCGCTTGGTGCGGTAATATCGGTATTAGGATCAAGTCCTAAAGCTGTATAAGCCGCTACATCTTCAAGTGCAGCACCCTCGGGTACTCTAATCTGAGTTGTGGTTGTTATTCCACCCGGAGTTGTTATCGGAAGATAAGACTTTGTATCTACTATCGTTACGATATTTTGTCTCTTATATGCAAGTACATAACTTTCTCCGGCATTAGGCTGTACTCCCTGTATCACAAAACTTTCTCCGCTAAGAGTAGCAAGATCTCCAGGATTTGTACTAACCAAAGTTACTGTTCCGCCTGCTACCTTGTAGAGTTGATAATCATATCCGCCTCTGTTGGAGTCATCAAGCTTTGCATATATATCCATAGCCGGTATAGCTATACCCGGATCAAGGGCTACTGTAGTAGTGTTAAACTTTCTTGTAAGATTTACATCTACAGCAAAGGCAAATCTGACAAGATCAGGATCACTTGATAGTGCCTTTATAGCATTGGACTCTGATGCAAGAGGGCTTCTTTGAGTAAACTTAACGGTATAAGTTACCTTCTTGCTTGACTCATGTGTTGAACCTATCTGACCTGAAGTAATGAATACATTGTCTGATGAGGTCGGTACAGACATTATGCTATCCTTATATGTTGCAGCAGATGCAGGATCAATACTGAACTTACCGTTCATAGGTGAATAGTTTAATGTACTGTTAAAGCCTGATAAGTCAGGTGCTAAAGATCCCGGCACACTTGAGTCATATCTGCAAGTAGAATTTAATACAAGGTCATTTCCCGGCATACTGAACTGTGCTGTTGATTGCACAGGTGAGAATGCTGAAAGAGTTCCTATATTTACTATCCACTTATCAAATATCCATTTCTGAGTAGGATTATTTTGAGCAGGTGCAGTTATAGTAATTCTGTCACCCTTTTGGAACTTATCAAAACTTGTCGCTCCTGCAGTAAATCCATCTATAGGATTACCGTTTCTCGTTGCAGAAGTTATCTGTCCGCCTGATACTGTAAGAGCATAGTTTGCCTTTGTAGCCGCACCTGCCGGTGTGTATACTGCAGTACCGTTCTCAAGTACATGTGGTGCATCAAATGGAGTTGTATCTCCTGCCGGTCTTGCTACTAATACAAAGTTGGTGTTAGGTTGCAAATTGTCAAATACTACCGGTGTACCAGGAAGTATAACCTCTCCGGTTGATGAATTGACTAAAGCATATTCTGTACTTGGTGCCGGTGAACCTACAGTTACCTTCTTAGTTCCCGGATTGGTTCCTGCGCCGTATGTAGGAGCACCTGATATTACAGGAACCAGCACTTCTGCCGGAGCACTCTTTGTAGCTACAGCTGATATATTACCTGCTGCAGTCGTATCCGTATCTTCCACCCTCATATACATTGTATCTTCTTCCTACAGGAAGAGCGGTGAATTTTCCGGTTCCAAGTGCTGAACCGCTCATGTTTGCAATTATATTGCCTGCAAGGTCTGTAAGTATATATCTTCTTCTGTCGCTTGCTCCGTTTACAGTTACAGTTCCAAGATTGTCATTTCCTATACCTGCGTCGAGTACAGGTGCAACATATACTCCCGGTCTTGGGTCGATTCCCTTAAATAAAGCTACATATACAAATTTCCCAGTTCCGTCATTTGCTTTACATCAGTATTAGATACCTTCATAGCAGACGGGAAAGCTCCTGAACCCGGAATCATAGGATTTTCAGTTGTAACTCTTGATATAGGATTACCACTGTCATCCGCTACAAACCATCCGTCAAACTGATAGTTTGTTCTTGGTGTAGGTGTGGGTGCAAAACTTGCTAAAGTATCATTGATATTCTTTGATGGGAAGTTTCTCGTACCCGGAAGACTTCCTCCGGGACCTGCCTTGAACTCTACTCTAGCCCACTTTACAGGGGCTTTTTTGAAACTAACTACAAGTGTTACATTTCCGTTAGCATCAGCTATACCGCCATCATCTGTCTTCTTTAGGTTTACTACATCTGTAAGTTGTGTATACTTTATCGTTGGATTACTCTCTACATACACTGAGTCAAATAAATAATCTGTTCCCGGTGTAGGAAGTGCTGTTGCCTGGCTACCCGGAGTACCGAGTATGGTTGCCAAGGTATTAGGTACCGATACATTGGCTGCATCTTTAGGATCTTTCTTCCATGAAGTTGCTCCAGGTACTGTATATGATGATACTCCTTCCTTCTCAAAGCTTACCTTTGTCCAAAAGTCCTTGTCACCTAAGTTTTCAATATAGTTTACTTTAACCTTTCTTCCACCTGTCGGCTGTGTACTGGTTACTTTATACTCAAACTTTCTAAGAGGCGGATCAAGTGGATCAGCTGCTGATACGGTTCTTTGTATTGCGTAATCTGTACTACCTGCCGGTTCTACACTAACATTAGGAGGATACAGATATCCTGAACGCCTAGGCAGAGGTACAGAATAAAGTGTAGGTACTTGCTTTTCTCCACTTAAAGTGGCTGCTTGTGCAGTAAGACTCGGTATAGCAACCCCGTGGTTATCAAGATACTGTACTGTTACAGGTCTGGTTACTGAAGTATCAACATTATACTTAAACTTGAGTGTAACGTTCTGATTAGGCATCTTGAAACTAAATGTACGTGCTCCGGCATTAATATAAGTTGCAGTTCTCATATCTGTACCTTCAGCCAATCCGTTCATAAACTGTAAAGACATAGTACCGGCAGTGGAAAGGTTGGTCACTCCACCATTGATTTCAAGCATATCAGTAAGATTTGTAGCTGAGCCCTGAATTACATACAAGGTGTTTATTCTTTCAGGAAATGTGCCTGATACGGTCGCTTCTGCATTTGCTGTAATAGTTGTTTCCGGTTGAATTTGAGTTCCGTCAACAGCATTTACATATTGAACCCTTACTGTAAAGTTTCTGTTAGTATCTACACCATACTTATAATCTACTGAAAGATCATGATTAGGCATAAGACCTGCTACCTTATGGCTTCCTGCATCTAGTTTAGCTGCAGGTTTTGTACCGTAGTTAGTTGTACCATCAGCTTTTTTATTATAACCATCACTCATGGACGAACTTATAACCTTATAGCCCGGTATATCAGTATACGGTGTAGCTGATATCTGGGTGTTTGCTGCGATTGTAGCATTCCAATTATTATACTTAAATGGTGTAACCTTATTAGTAGTGTTATTTGTAGCAGCTTCAGCAGCTCCATTAATAGTATCTGTAAGATTTATACTATTACCATTTCTTTCAATAAAATGTCTCGTCCTAAATGTAGAATTTTTATTGGTTGAACTACCTATCCACTTTGCTTTTAAGGTAAGTTCCTCCCGATTGAAAAGCATGTGGCAATGTATCATACTGTTCATCATTCTCATCAAACCAACCTACCAGCTGATAACCCGGCCACGCATCTGATTTGTACTCCGGTAATACAGGTCTTGCTCCTGAACCTACGGTTTGTGTAGGGATACCTCCAAAAGCCGCATCTGATGTAAGCGCTGCTGATGCAGCTCCGGTTATTGTATATGAATTACCTGCGAACTTTCCATTCATAGCAACTGAACCGTAGCCGTTAGTAGTAAGATCTGCATTAGCTGCTGATCTGAACTTCGGTCCGTCTCCCAAGTCAAACTGGACACTATTGGCAGGGGCCGCTGCATATACCTCTTTACCGGTAAGTCCGGTCATCATGCTTGAAAGCATGATGACTGAAAGTCCGGCAGAGATTATTCTTTTGCTTTTTTGCAATAATCTCATTATCACTCCTCCTTTAATTTATCAATGCACCGTCTGCTCCGACTCTATATCCGTCAGGAGTAGTTGTGTTAACATACATTGATCCCATCGGTTTCACTCCGTTATCAAGGTAGTTCCACTGCTCAGCCTTAGCATCATATGCATAGGTTTGAGCCAAAGCCTGCTGCAAAGTAGTACCATTTACCTGCTACTTCTACCCAACCGGTTCTCATCATTCCTGTATCAGGATCGAGATAATACCAATTCTTATCAGTATCGTTGTATACCCAACCGGTCTTCATCTTACCTTGGAAACCGTCTTTATCTGTGTTGCAATAGTACCAATTACCCTTCTCATCCTGGAACCAACCTGTATCCATCAGTCCGTATGAGTTAAAGTGGTACCAACCGTCGGCTGAACGATCGCCCGTGGAGTACTCTAACCCGCCCCACTTGCTTTCGTCAGTCTGATACCGCCTGTAGAGCACAAAGCTCCATCTTCCGTCTGCATGCTGCCCCAGTTTCCGTTGCCGCCCTACAGAGTAGGTCTTAGGTGCTGTCGGTATGAACGGCTTATCAGCAGTTCCTCTTCCGGTTCCGCCGCCGCCGCCGCTGCTTCCGCCGCTGCTTCTGACCGCTTACTGTACCGGCATATCCTTCATATCTAGGGATTAAGTTGTTGCTGGAAGAATCTTTCAGCAAGTGCCGGCAGTCTCTTTACTCTTTGCTTTGTTACAGGATCTGTAACAGTAAATGACTCATATCTCTTGATAGCATCTATCTCTCTTGAGTTAGGTCTTCTCTTAATCAACTTATCGGCAACAGCCGGTGGCAATGTAGCTGCTATCTCATCAAGCTGCGCCTCCGTCATAGTTGCGTATCTCTCAAAATCAGCCTTAAGTGCCGCATCAGCCGGATTTGTACTGTTGAGTATTGAAAGCATACCCGGTCTTGCAGCTATATTCTTAAGAGTAGCAATTCCTGCCTTCATATCTGAGAACTCGCCTCTCTTTAAGAAGTTATCATTTCCGAGATTTACAAGTCTGTTTATTAAACCGTCCAAATCTCCTGCTGCCTGCTGAACTTGTTCGCTATCATCATCATAAGCCGCATATACCACAGTCTTTTTCTGTATAGCTGCTGTAGGGTCATACGCTCTGTATCCTGCCTTACCTACTGCTAAAGTGTCTGTATAGCTCCAACCGTTACCTCTCTTGGTATAGGTTATACCAAGTCTTTCGTAAGGGCTGAGTATAGGAGACTCATTCATCCAATCTGTAAATGCATCATTAGAATCCGAACCTCTTCTTACCTTAACGGTATGAAGTTTGTGTGCAGGATTCTGGCTTGCTGTAGGATAGAAATCTACATGGTTGTTAACAAAGCTCAACTTAAATGCCTTATTGTATACAAGCACATATGAATGTCCTACTCTTGCCTGGAAGGTAAAGAGTCCACTAACTCCGTTTCCTACTTCAGGATCTCTGTTCATAGCAACTTCTCCGGTTATGATTCCGTTAGCATCTATTTCATACAACTTGTAGTCAAGCATATCTCATATCCTTGTCATCAAGCTGTACATAGCTTGTAAGTGTACCCGGATAGTTTGAAGGATGTCCGCTTGGAAGCTCAACTTTTCTTCCGTTTACATATCTTTCAACACTTACATCTATCTGCCATGCTGCTGTGAAAGCTTCAGGTGCAGCCGGTGTATAGATTGCCTGAATTGCATTGGATGCTGTAGCTGCAGCAGCTGACTTCTTATAGATCACCTTATAAGTTACATCTGCATGGTTTGTATCCATAAGCACTCTGTCTTCAGCTGTAGTTAAGTTATTCTTAAGTGCTTCAATGCCTTCCGGATCAAGTGCTATCTGCTTAGAACTTCCGCCTCTTACCTCGTCTTGTACATTAGCAAGACTAGGAACAGCCGGTGCTACATTATAGACAGCTGATATTACAAGGTTAGCCTTCATATGGTTATATCTAAGCTTCTTTGTCCGGCAGTACCGCTTGTGATTTCCGGAGCTGAATTTATATTAACCTTCCATTTATCAAAAGGATTTCCTTGAGCATCGGTTGCCGGTGCTAAGAGAGTTACCCTATCACCTTCATGAAGTTCCTCATAAATATCTGTAGGAGATGAAAGTATATTGTTGCCATCTCTTATTATTGATTGTATAGCCATGCCCGCTTTTCTGGTTTCTAAGATATAAGTAGGTACTTCTAATTCTGAACCCGGATCTGAGTTGAATTTGGAACCTCCGTCTATCCTATCCGCCACGCTGGCATTAGATCCTGCAGGTCTTGTAATTACCGTAAAGTTCTTACCAAGCGGAAGATTACTGAAAGTTACTGTCGCAGGATTACTTCCTGTAGTTGCCTGCCATCCGTTAGGTGCCTCAGGTGATGTTGTAACAAGGTTGCCAGCATCATCTTACTAAAGCATACTCCAGTGTCGGATCTGCAGGGTTAATAGTTATCTTGGTCTTTCCGTCATTATTAGGATCAGGTGTCACAGAGTAGTTGTTATCAAGTACAGGTACTGTAACCCTTGTAGGATCTGACTTATCTCCTGCAGGTACACTGTTTATTGATGCACCCGGTGCAATAGTCACAGATTCACTAACTTCATACACTTTATACTGTGTTCCCGCCTGTAAGTTGTCGAATACCACTGTATTCTCCAAAGCATTACCCGGCTTAACATTAACTACATTGCCGTCCCTATCGGTCAATACATACTTGTATCCCGGCTTGGTATCGTATACGGTTACTCTACCTCTACCGTTAGGAAGTAGACTTCCCTCTGCCTGCTTTGCACTTGGCGCAAGTCCGAATACTGAAGGATCAGGCTTTGCTTCAAGTTTGTATGTTGCACCGTTTTGAACGTTATCTGCCAATGTTGCAGCATTACCGAACATATACCAACCATCATCAAGATAGTTCTGCTCTATTGTATAGGTGATGCCTGCTGCTGCTATAGCACTTGCGAGTGTCTCTGTAGCTCTTGTATTAAGAGTATTCACTCCTGAGTTTTGAGTTATATGGTCACCCACCTCAAACTTTATGTCAAACCATGCGCCCGGTGTCTTAACTATGTTAGGACGAACTACTATTGGTGGTACGGTACTGCTGAATGTTGCATCATCAGTTAATAAGTTTTCATTATCTTCCTTGATGCCGTTGTCATTGGAATCTATAAACCAACCGTCATGTGTATAGTAGTTATTATCAGTAACTGTAACCTCAGGTACAAGATTCTTATCCTTTATCTTTTCCCAAGTGTAACTTCTTGCGTCTCCGCCCTTAAGTACGTCTACATAGAAGTCACTACCGCTTGTCACAAGGTCTGCCGGTCTTGCTGTAAGTCCTGTACTGCGTCCTAAGGTAGCTCCGTCTACAGTCTTGAAAGTAACTCTTACCCACTTTGAAGCATCTCTTGTATATGTGTACTTGATATCTATGTCTTGTGGAGGCATAGTACCGTTGAACTCATGTGTTATAGGATCAAAGTCAGGTGTTACAGATGCCGGATCCTTACTTGTTGATGATAAATTATAGCCATATAGGTATATATGTTGTCATTCCGTCCTGATCCCTGTATAGCATCACCTGCTGCTACAGGGAACTGGTTAGGATTGTTGGTTATATCATTACCTTGCCTATCCTGAATATCAGTTATCTTTTTAAGGTTAGGATCTATAGCATCGTTATCTATATAATGTACATTAAGTGTCTGTCCTGTACCTGTTATACCGTAACGATACTCTATAGTTACAGGCTGGTTAGGCATAACTCCTGTAAATGCCCTTGTAGTATTGTCAAATCCATTAGTTGTATTACTGTCATTGATAGACTATTTTATAGATATAATTAGTTGTATCACTGCTGTTCCTGTGTAACTGTTCCGCCAAGCACTACTGTCCCTGCAGGGTGCACCTGCAGGTGTACACCCATAAGGATTCTTCCATGATAACTGCTAGTAGTTATACAGAGCACTGAGTTATCACTACCTTCTTGATATGCTTAACTGTTAAAGTACTCTTGCCGGCTGCTGAAGTATCAGGAATATATCTAAAGTTTAAATCCAGATCCTGATTTGGCATCTGACCGGTAAATATACCTGTTGCAGCATTGAAACTGTTACCTGTTACTACAGGTGAAGCAGTGCTTGCTACAGAGTCAAACTTATATCCGGGTATAACTAAAGAATTTTTGGTTATATTAAACTCCACCGGATGTGATTCCTGATGAGGAGCTTTGAACTCAATAGTTCCTGCAGGTTTTTACATGTTTCCAGTAAGTATTGAATTGATATCAGTATCAACTTCCCAGATAGCTTTATAAGTAAATACATCTTGGTCTGCAAGCGGCCCTGTAGTTTTACCTAGCGGGAATTTTTGAGCTAACTGATCTGTAATACTAATTTCATCACCACTAGGTGTTGCACTAGGTGTAGGATCAGTACTTAAAACTTGTAACCGTACTTTTTGTTACTATAGGGTACTGACCTTGTCTTGCAAATCTGTGTTGCTTTTCCTACCTTATCAGCTTTAGCCGGACCGTCGCCATTAGCGTCAAATTTAATGGTTGAGTTCTTTCTTCATACCTATAAGTAACTATAACTTGAATCAGGCATAGTTCCTTTAAGTTTGTAGCCCTCTGACTGTGCACCGACTGTAAGTCCTGAACCGCCATTCATATCTATCAGCGTATCTTTATATTGATACTTAGAATTAGTCGGTAATGCGGGAGGTACTATATTACTTGCATCTACTGAGGCATTTTTTTCAAATGCAGCAGGTGCAAGAGTTGGAACCGGTGTAGCTGGGATACCTGCATCCCAAACCTGTGAATTAATAGGACCTTCATCCGGATACTCAACTAAATTAAAGGTTATAAGTCTTCCCGCTCTTCTTGCAACTACCTTTTTCTTATGTGAAGTAAAACCGCCACCTGTCAAAGTCCAGCCTTTAGCACTCATAGCCGTTGCTTCATCAAAAGCAAAGTTTGAAAGAAATCCCGGAACATCAGCCACCGAACCGGCATAGAGATGCACTTGGCTCTGCAACTATGGTTTCTTGATCAGCGGAAGTAATAGTTGAACCTGTTGAAGCTGCCGGTTGACCCTTTACTGTTACCCTGATATCGGCAGTAGCACCTGTATCATCAACTAAAGGTCCTAGCACTTCCACTTTTTTATTTTGTGCAAGTACTGTTAAGTTCTTTATTTTGATCATTAACATTGCCCTTAATTCAACAGCATTTTTAACTGCAACCCTATTTGCATTATGATATACGGCACCACCGGTCTTTGATACATTTCCGGTAATCTTACCATAATTCATCTCAAGTTCTGCTGAACTGGAAAGATTTATAGCACTTCCTTTGTCATCTGAGGTTACTTTGTTATTTTGCAGAGTAACATCACCCTGGATAAATACCTTACCTGAGCCATTTACCTGTATTAAAGGTGAATCATCATTTGTAGCGGCAGCTTTATTACCATCCACTATAATATCTGTAAGACGAAGTCCACCATTTACAGTAAACAGTGGCTGTGTATAAGAAGCAGCTCTCTTTAAAGTAATTTTTGCTCCATTGGTAGGATTATCAGAAAAGTCTCTGTCAGCCGACTGTATAATAAATGTTTTTCCTGCCGGTATAGCCGGTACTTCCTTACCTGCTGTTCCGTCAAGTTCGGGATAATCTTGAACGAATATATATCCCATAGTTACTGAACTAAGTTTTGCATAAGCCCCCGCAAAGGTCTTATAAGGGTTTGTAGCCTCTCCTGTTCCGGTAGAGTCATTACCATTAGTATAGTTTACATATACTGAAGAGCCTCTGGTCTTAAATCCTACCTTCCTAACTACCTTTTGATAAGGAGGAAGATTTACAACCCATGAGTATGCAAGTCCTGAGTCGATACCTTGAACCTTATTCGGATTACTTCCTTCAGTAGCAAGCTTAAATATATTAGTACCTCCGTTATAATAAACCCCCATCCATGTAGCGAAGTCACCACCCGGAGTTGCAGTTACAGAACCAATTGTACCTCGATATCCATTTACTATACCTTGGGACGGGTCATTGGTAATAAGTTCAAAAACCTCTCTACTTTCAAGGTTTTCCATAACTACAGAGTTTTGATATCTGGTAAGCGGTGCATAGTCGGAATATGTACGGTCGTTACTACCTCATCATAACATCCGCATTTGAACCGAATCATACACCCGTTTTAGCTGCAGCGGTAGTATTATAAGCCGTATATTCTACTATAAGAAGTTTCTCATCTTTACTTGGATAAATTTTAACCTTAAACTCTACTCCATTATGAGTAAAGACACCACCGTTACTACCACTAAAGTTAACAGCACCGGTTTGACTGTCGTCAGTGGAGCTGTCTTTTACCATAAGTGTATAGCCGCCATAACCATATGTCGCCTGCACAGCTCTTGAAGCATCATTAGTATATGGACTTGCACTACCCTACAAAGCCGGATCTTTATACCAACCACATCAAAGCCACTGCTACGCCATTGATATGCTGATATTGTACCACCACTATTAATTGGTCCGGTTTCTGCCTTAAGCTCTGTACTCGCCTTAGCTTCCATACCTCCCACAGCAGGAAGTCCGCTTAGGGACAGTGCAGCTGCAAGGGTCAGAGCTAAGAATCTCTTTCCTTTTTGAAACAGTTTTCATCATATCACTCCTATCTCTACGGTCTGTAAAGTATTTCTTTTGTAGGAATAGCACTAAGATCAGGTGAGTTAGTAGGTGCAGCAACTATTAAGTCTAAATACTTCTTGCTGTCACTATCATACTGATAGTATCCTGTAACTCCGTTCTTTGTGTGCCACTTCGGTGTATACCTTGACTCATAAGCCGCAAGCTTATTGTCCATTATTATAAAATATGCACCCTCCTTATCCTTTACCACTTTTTGTTACCCTTTACTATTCTACCGCTGGTATCTACTACTTGGTAGAACAGTATCCTTGGACTATATGCCACTTCCTCCGTTACAGCCACAACTCCGTAGCTGTAGTCTTCGTCGGCATCCAGTCTCAAGCCGTTAATATAATATCTGTTGGTTTTCTTATCATATCCTTGCTTCCGTAAGCCTTTCCTGTAGTAGGAGAAAAGCCAGGTACGTACTCCGTCAGCAAGTTCTATTTGAAGTTCTCCGGTTTTGCATAGAACCGTCATTTAACTTATTAGGTGAGAACAAGTAGAGGTCATTTTTATTGCCGCCATAGATGTCACCGTTTGCAAATTGCTCCGATGTAAATGCATCCATGTCATATCTGGCAACAAATTGCACATCTGTATTGTTGAAAACCACAAATCCGGTCTGCATTCTGCCTAAAGCTGTCAAAGGGCATACTTCTTACCATTAATGGTACGTATGGTATTCTTAAGTATGTTACCCTTGGAATCTGCATAGAACCAACTGCTTTCCTGATCAATAAAGTCTTTTTGATCCATGATCTCAGAAGGATACATCCAGATCCACTTGTTCTTAAGCATCTTGCCGCCATCATAGCCCGAGAAGTACTTTACATCATTCTCCATTGTCGGGTTGGCAGGCTGTGCATTGCTTACACTTGCCTTTGACCACCATGGAACCATAATTCCGTACTCATCGAAGGCATACAGCTCTCCGCCTATTGTTTTTTCTTTTATGGTATCTGTGTCAGTAGCGAATTTTTTGCCCTCACTGTCGAAATACATCCACATACTGCCATAGTCAGAGTAGCTTCTTCCACTTACAGTACTCTGTATATTAGAGCCGCCCACGCCTGTGGTGTCACTTATATAACCGTAGTTAAGCCACTTATTGTTATATAAAGCTCCGTCGTCACTTGCATAGTACATCGCTCCCACGAAGGGATCTTCAGTCTCTATAACATTTCCCGTCTTGTCTATAAAGCCTGTAAGCATCTTGCCGTTCTCATCAAAAGCATAATCCTTACCATCTACTTTTCTCTTGAAACCACCTCCTTGATTTACATAGGCCTTACCGTCCGAACCGAAATAATACCATCCCGGTTGATAGTTGCCGTCAGGATCCATATCAGGGGTAACTTCCAGCCATGAGTTTTTCGGCATCTTGCCGTCCCCATCTACATAGAAAGTACCGCCGCCCCATTTGAAAAATGCGGCTTTTGAGTATGGTCCCCTCTGAAGAAAGATAGTACCAATAGCCCTTACTCTGCTTCCAGCCGTTTTTTATCGGCATATCATCCCTATCCAGATACTGCCATTCACCGGTTTCGTTAGTCCAACCGGAAATGGCATGTGCCGTGCCTGAATAAGCAAAAGCCGAGTCCAAGTGCCAAAGATAAAGCAAGTGCTGTCTTGATTACTCTTCTTTTTCCATACCACTCCTTTTCATTATTTTAGTAAAATTACTATAACAAATCAAACACACTAAACACCTCGACCCTTAGGGCAATATTCGACAGGATCCGAAAATGTAAATAGTTCGTATAAATAAAAATGAGCCGAAAGTGTCAAAGACCGGATGAACAAATCAACACCTTTACATATCTTGCGGTTGAGTACCACAAATAAATACGCAATAGTATACTACGCCCATCCCAACTTCTGACACTCTAACCCATCAATATCTATACCTATATGTTGATTTGCTTTTTATTGTACTACATCTTTTCTACTTTATTAAGATATTTTTGTTTAATTTAAAGCTTTACTTAAGGTTTGCTTTAATCCTCATTGTGTATATTGTGGTATTTTTGATTTTATATAAGATTATTTGTATCTTTATTACAATTGATTATTTGATTATATTATATGTTAATATAAGGAAGTTATTACTGTTATATGCTATAGAGCTATGTTTTGTTATAAGTTTATAAAGCCATATTATTATAACCTCTATTCCCGGAATATAATTAGAGAATAAAAGCAAGTTTAACCAACCTGTTTAATAACCCGTGCTAAAACTTGCTTTTGACTATTTGTACCTCTGTTATCATAATTTCCGACCGATATATCAATCATACTTTGACAAATTCACATAACTGTCTTGTATACCAGTTCAGGTGCTACGGTAAATGAATACTTCTTTTTCTATTCTCTCGGTGAACTTGCTAGAGCATCCTTTCCGAACGCACCTATATCAAGCACGGCACGTCAAGCTCTTTTGCATATCTTCAAGCTGGAGCTCGTAAAGCTTTCAAAGCCCGGCATATTTCGCTCCTTAAATGCAGCTATGACCGCAGGATCACTTGGGCGCTGAACCGTAAGCTTAAGTCTGAGATGCTATGGGAAGAACTTTTGTATACCAGTTTGTAATCTGACTTGTTGTATTGACTGCCTCGTCAACCGCATTAAGCAATTTCTTTTCCTTCTCATTCTTTTCCTTCTATAAAATATATGCGGATAGTATGGAGGGTTGATGTAGTTATTATCACCGGATTCTTATATCTGACCAGAGGTTGTGCACAAGCTCCACCACCTTCATAGCCTTATCTCTTTGGTCTATGCTTCTGTCTCAAAGGAGTTCGTTAGTCTTTCTATTCTCTTATCAAGCTTTCTCCCATCTCTGCCTTTGCACAAAGCTTTATAAAAGCTCTCATAACTTTAATACCCTTGGTCTGTAAAAGGCGGCTTATACGGTCTTTTTGCCAATTTACAAAAGCCTTTCGTATCTCTCGTTAAGGTCTCATCAATACATTATCGAAACATTCCTTTGCCGCATCCATCATCTTGGCAAGAACCTGATCCGGAGTGCTTGTATGTGTTGCATAATTGAAGAAAAGATATGCACACTTTGGAAGTCTGTACATGAATACTCAGGTTTTAAGTCTCTTTGCTTTAATGTTATAGGGGCAATGTTACCTCGCCGTCCGCCACCTCGCAAAACTCCGGATTAAGATTAATTTTTCTTGTAAGCTCCGCTGCAAGCTGGTTGGAGTCAAGCCCTTTAAGGACTCACCTACATGGGTTTCTTTTCCTACTATATAAAATGTAGGCATAAGCTTTCCGACTGTTCCTGCACATATACATATTTATTTCTCATCTCCTCATACTCCGAGGTCATATAGTCTGTGTCAAGAAGTGCCAAGTAGTCGTAACCTTCTTCTTTTTTAAGTCTTGCAAGTTCAGGTACCGCACTTAACATACCGCCGGAGTTACCCTCTTCATCACCCATGCTACATAGATAAGGTTGCCCTCCAATTCCTTTTATGTTTTTGGAAATGTCTTCCATTATCGCCATGATGATAGCATCTCCTATCTTCATGTCAAAAAGTCCTCTTCCGAATAAGTAGTCTCCCGACTCAAGATCTGCCTTTACCTCAGGCGGAAGTTCCAAAGACTTAAACTTTTCCATAAGTACCTCAGGCTGTCCAGCAAATTCTTCGAAATCTCCGTAGTCCGCTATACCCACAGTATCAAAATGCCCAAGCGGTATTATTGGTACTGAGCCTTCTCTCCCTTTCAATGGTGCAACGACATTCTTCCTATTTGAGGGTGATCATTCTTAAAGGGTACATACTTTAAAGATCTCAGGATGCTCTTTTCCAGTAATCCATCTCTGAAAATATAGTATGTATTCTTTCAGCAATCCACCTCTCTGCAGTATCCACTACACTTATATGTGATGTAAGGTCAAGGGCTATCTCGACTCTCTTGATACTTCTTTTGTTCATTCTTTCTCCTCTCAAAAGCTTTATATCGAGTTATTTATCAGTATTAAGTTTTTATTTTTAGATTTTTCTTGCCTTCTTATCTTCCATATCTGCCATATAGTACTACCCGGTGTGTTAAAGAACCCTTAACCTTTTCAGCCACATCCGAGCCATCATTATTACAGCTACTCATATTAGGTATAATTACAGGTGCAAGGAAGAAGTCGGTAAGGAATAAAGCACGCTCAAGTCTCCGAATATTCCCCGCTCCCGCAAGTACTGCCGCTACATATACAAACTTCCAGATGTTGGCAAACTTCTCCGAACAAGAACTCCGCCTGTCTTTGCCCGTAAAATACTATAACTATAATTTGTTGATAATGCAGAAAAAGGAATACGCAAATAGTGCCACTACATCTCCGCAACTCCGAATATAGATCTGAGATGCCATAGAAGGTACTGCACCTATATTCTTTGAGTTGATACCCGCCATCCTTCCGCATACCTGTTGAAAGTACACAAAGTGCGGTAATAGTACATACTATAAGTGTGTCTACAGTTACCTCAAACACACCCCAAAGTCCCTGTCTTACAGGGTGGTCGGTATTGGCTGTTGCATGTGCTATAGGTGAAGTTCCCATACCCGCTTCGTTTGAGTACACTCCACGAGCCGCACCCCATCTGAGTGCCATAGCCGTTCCCGCTCCTGCAAATCCGCCTACTGCTGCAGTTCCGGTAAATGCCCCCTGGAAGATGCTTACTATTACACCCGGTATAGCAGCTGCATTTACAAATATTACCACCAATGCTCCGAGTATGTATACACAAGCCATAATAGGAACCAGTTGTCGGTAACCTTTACCAGAGTCTTAAATCCGCCTATAGCAACGATTAATACTATAACGAAAATAATTCCGGCTCCTACATAAGGATGTACATTAAGTGTACTTAAGTTGTCTATAGCTGAAGCTGATTGTGCACCTATTGACGGTATTATCTCAACCATTAACCAGAATGCAAACCATAAACCTAAGAATTTTCCAAGTCCTTCCATCTTGTTCTTGGCAAATCCTTTTTGTATGTAGTAGAAAGGTCCGCCTACATACTCACCCTTGCTGTCTTTTTCTCTGTACTCGACACCAAGTACTATCTCGGCAAACTTGGTACCGCAACCTATCAGCGCAAGTATCCACATCCAGAAGATAGCTCCCGGTCCTCCGAGACTATAGCCACAGGCACACCTACTATGTTGTGAAGCACCTATACTTGATGCAAGTGGTTGCCTAGAGCTGCCGAAAACAGAGATACTTTCATTAGGGTTCTCAGGCTTTTTCAGCATTTTGCCGAAAGTCTGTGAACAGATGTAGGGAAACTTTGTAATCTGCAAGAAACCTATACGCAGGGTAATGTATACACCGCTGCCGCCGATAAGTATAAGTATAGTATTCTCAGAACCAGTCTGCAAAGCCTCACCAAGTAGCCTATAATACTATAATCACACCCATAATATTCTCCTCTCATATACATATGTGATAAGTATATATTTAATTTTGTCTGATTGTAGCATATGTCCTTGGTGTAATTCAACAATTTTATTTATGTCATCTTTTAATATGGAAATTTAACATTTATTGTGTAAGATGACCAAGTATGGCATTAATACATTAGTTTATCTTGAGCTTTAATTGTTGTGATATTCTGAGTTTTTGTCAGGGGTTGGTACAGAAACAATGTCACAACACAAACAGTAGTCAGCAACTGTGATTTAGCACATTAAAAGAAACACTCCCCATTTCAATCATACTCGCAGTACCGTTAATAAAGTTTCGACTTTACTTGTACAGATCAGCGGAACTCACTTGTCTCACCGAAAAGCACGGGCGACGCTTCACTGGACAGTCCTCGTCTGTAAAGTTTGTAACTCTCACTTTTATTAACAGTACTAACTGCCACAAAAGATTGAAATAGGGAGTGTTTCTGTAATCACCAACCCGCAAGAAATAGCTGTATAATGGGTTTTGGAAGTAGATAAACAGCTATTGTTTATGTTTCATGCTACTCATTGAGTATGTATACCATCTCATAGCCAGCTTTCGCTGCCCCATGTGGAGTTCGCCTGTCCCAAGGTCTATATAACCCATTTTTCTTATACATCTCAACCAAGTGCTCAAGGCAGGTAAGTATAAGCTTTTTTCTGCCCTTTTTAGTCTCTCTTTTTCTACATAGGTGCTCATAATCTCCCTAGCCAAGTTCTTACCTCTATGTTCCTGTAAAACATCAAGTCCAAGCAGCATAATGTTCTTTCCGTCAGGTTTATTCATTTTGGAATCTTTAAAAAACTCATCTCTGAAACTTTCTTCATCTGTTGCCAAACCGTTCAAAAATCCCGCAAGTCTTCCTGTGCTCTTGTCAACTGCCACAAGGAAAAGCTCAGGAGCTTCTGCCACTCTGGCTCTTATCTGCTCGGCTGAGCAGGCTTCATTAGGAGGAAAGCATACTTTTTCTATGTGTGCCGCCTGCTCTGCCTCATCAGCTCTTACGCTTCTAAGCTCATAACCTGATGCTAAAACTTTGATATCTTCTCTTTTATCCATGTCCATCTTATTCCTTCTATAATTAGTAGTAGTTTTTAAGACCCTCTCAGGGTAGTTTATATTTCTTCTTTACTTTTACTTGCTCTGTTTATAAGTTCAGCTCTCATATCATCCTTGCCATAGGCAGTAAAAATCCGCATGAGGCATCTGCTCAAGTATCTTGGCTTTTATATCCGACTTTGTATAAAAAGTACTTAGCTTTCTTTTATCATACTCATTAAAACCGCTATCAGAAGTTGAGGTTCTCTAAAAGTTCTATAAAAATCATTGTTCCCCAACTCATATACTTAACACTGTCCGCATAGTTTTGTGTTTCATTAGCTTATCTGAATTTTACATTTTTACCTATTACAGCCCTGAACTTAAAATCATCCATTCAAAGGACTCCAGTAAAAATATAGCTAACTTGCCATGGCTAAGTTCTTGCATCGTTTAACAAGCCCTTTCTATTTCCGCTCCGATTGCCGCACTGTCTGCCACAATAATTACATTATCTTCTTCATACTGTTGCAAAACTTTGCTGATACCTGATTTCCCTTTGGCAGATACACAGATGATTCCTGCACTTTCTGCCACATTTGAAAAAAACTGAAAACCTGCCCCGCTATCCTCTGTAATAATCACATTCGGCTGAAAGGAAATCTATTAGGATCAGGATTATCATCAAAAATCTATCTATATGTTTCCGTATTCTTTTTCAAAACTCTTATTCTTTCCGCTGCCTTTAATGTGATAGACTTCCTCTGTACACTATAGGGAAGTTGAGCAGATAAGTCCTTGTAATAATAGAAAATAATTATCGATCCCCTTCACTTTCCTTGCAAAGTCTTGAGATGATATAAAGTTACTTCCTTCATCTACCACTACTATGGATTTACTTAAGTCTTCAAGCTGTTGCTCCCAATCCTTTCCCTCCAAAACCACTATATTGTTATTACATGGAAATGCTTACACCGCTATCTTTTTCACCGAAATTATTATAATCTTTGATCATATCGTATATGCGGTTTTTACCAGTTCCGCTGTCACCTCTGGAGAATTGTGATATTTCGTTTAAGTGTAAAATTATAGCTATTTCTCCTGTACTTTAATATTTATAGCTCCTGTCATTTGTACCTTAGCTCCTTTAAGATACTTGTCCGCAGACGTTTAAAAATTTCCTTCATATTGCGAACTACCAGCTTTCTGTCATTAAGAATACGGATATTAAATTCTTTTTACCAAAATCCATTATATGATATAAAGCTATGGTAAAATTCCTCTCTTCTCCAGTTTTAGGATCCACTTTTCACAGTTATATCCCCACAATTCGATGCATTAAATATTTTACCCGGCTCATTCTTCATTAGAATAAGAGCTTTTACGCCTCCGATGAGTTTGTCCGGCGGAGTTTGCCCAAGAACCGGACTTTGGATGGTATGGGCATCTAAAAACCCTCCGATCTGTCAATATCCTTAATTACTGTTTTGGCATCCCATCTATAAAGCCAACTATCCTCATATCTATTTTAAAATATACGGATGTATTTATATATTACACTATCCCTATCACCAAACCATACTCTAAAGCATAACCTTCACCTTCCGTCATACAATAAAGTCTTTATAAAAATAAACCTATATTCCGATTTAGAAGAACCTTTACAAGTCTTGAAATGCTGTTGACCTACCGGTAATGTGGGTATTTCCATAGTATTTATTCTTAAAATATTCACCTGTCTAAATCTTTTCCTTTGCTGGCTGTAAGCATACACAGCTGCTTTTGTCGACTGTAGGCAGGGTCTGCACCTTTAGATAATGCTTTTTACTGATTTCATACACATATATATCTACTTTTAAGCCCTCTTGATACAAGTAATTAGAGACTAAGCAAATTTATAATTTATAAGTAAGTGCAATACTAAATGCAACTTTTTAGAGGTCAAAATAGGTGTAAGACTACAATCCACTTTGCCCTCTTCGTAGTGGAAATAAACTCCACTTTCACTACTCCCGATCAAAAACTATTGTATTTTTATATATTTTGATATTATACATTTTCACTGTACCCGACACGCCTCTCAAAGATGCGTACCATGTCGGGTCATTTTAATCTATAGGAGGTTACTCCTTGGAACTCATATGCCGCCTTCAACAGTTTTCTAAACCATTTAAAAAGGCGGCTCAGGTAATATTATGACTTTTTCTTATTTAAGAAAATGCTCAGATATATTTTTCCATAGCATAAATAATATTAATACTGCTCCTACATATCCATTTAATACATATACATAATTAGCTCAAAAAGCTCTGAACGGTAAGAACAGTCCTACTACCAGTCCGACTAATCCAAGCACTACTGCAAGTATCTTGAATACCTGTTCCCTCTTTTGAAAATCTTACAACAGGATTATAAGAAGAGGAACCGCTGTCGTCACTAAATTCGGCAAATACTACGATTGAGAATATAGCTGAAAACGGTTTCAAATCTTTAACGCAAGTATAAGATTCGGTATATCCGCATTCCATATGCAAAGTGCCGTTCTCTCTCCGGTATTGATATTGTGATGTTTGCGCCAGAAACAATTACTATCGCAACGCATACCGCTATTGTTCCCAAGTATTCTGTAAGTGAACTACCCATAGTCTAAAGCCTGATAGGCTCCGCTCGCTGACCTCGCAAACCTATCTATCTCCACAGGCGTTAATTCGATCAGTCCCTGCCCTATCATTTTTCTTATACTACCTTAACCCACCGTCTAAAGCCGGTGCGTAGCATTATTTCAATTGCTTTTGCCTGCCTCAGTGAAGTAAGACTTCTCTTGAGCTAATCAATCGCTATAACTACCTTCATAGTAGCTTTCTCATTTGTAAGGTAAATATTCATCACCGCTAATGTAATGTAATTCATGTTGATTTTATATATCATCCCTTATTCCTTATGGTTTGCAGCCACTGGGGAATTCTTCCAAAAGTCCGCATAAAAGCTCCTATTGGACACCTTTTAAAAATCATCCAATGCAAAAATCCGCATTGTCCACATAGCGTCCCTTCATACTGTCAAGTCCAATATGCTGTAACTGCTTCCTCCCACACCCACAAACTGCCAAAAATAGGCAGTTTAGAGGCTTCCGTAATGATTTTTTGTATCTCACTCTTTACTACTCTCCGTCTGTGATAAAAAGCACATACAGGAAGTTGTGTATCACGGTAAGTATCAAGCACCATTCTCATAGAACAACAGGTTCATTATTACAGCTCCAAGCTCTAACATCAGTTGTTTCCACCTTCGGTACGGCTTTGGTATAATTATCTAAATTTACACTGTCCATTCTTCTGGCTGCTAGTTCCAGTACCAGCAGTCAAGCTCTCCGTCATCATCAGAGCTGCACTGCCAAAGGAGAGTGTTTTATTAACGATCTCCTGTACCGTACCAGTTTTTTAGAAACAGGGCTGTCATAGAGCCGGATATATCTATTACCAATCCCACTCTGGCTACCAATGTTTCAAGATTTCTCTTCTTTAATTCCACTCCCAAGGGCTTTGCCGCTTTACACAGCTTCGGTGCCTTTTCCAACTTTTTCTCTAAAAGATACTTTAACGTGCAGCTAGCTGGGTGATGAAATCTCTTTTGGTCAGTTGCTTGTGGTGAAGATGACATCACAGCAGTTTCTATAGATGGGAGCGGCTTCTCAGAGGTTTGCTTGAGGTGATGCTACTTTCTCAGAAGTGCCTTGAGATAAAGACATATGTTGCAGCAGTATCCACCCTGTGATACGGTCGCGGTACCTTCTCCCTACTTCCTCCTCCATAAAATCGCAAGCAGTACAGACGAGTCCGCCATCAAATCCTCCTGCCACACAGCCTATACGCCAGACATCTTTCTGTGAGATCTCTATGGCATAGCTGCCTTTTCCTTTGCAAAATCCCCTCCTGTAGAGCTAAGTTCAAGATTTTGAGCTTCCTGCTGATATACCTTTGTAATAAAGTTTTCCATCTCCCATAGTCTGAGCCCCGTCAATACTTACGGTAAATACCAGTTTATTGATATAGTCGGGAATAGCGGATAATTTCAATGTATATCTAACCCCGTCAGGCAGCTCTGTTATACTGACCTCTTTTTGCGGAGTGGTTTTTTGATTATAAAAAACCATATACCTGTCATCTAAAGCTTACCTTCTGAATCTACTCCCAAAACAGCAAAAATCATATTCCTGCATTGCCTCTGATCTTCATATCCACAAAATATCATCATTCAGATTCTACATACTTTTCAAGCTTATCTTTTCCAACCTTTTACCATACTTCCCCCTTTATAATGCTTGATATTTTTAATCTAATGCAACTTATTTACCAATAGATACCTTATCTTAAAAACTTTATCATTATTATATCACAAGCAATAAAGCATTCCATTGCTATGTCAAATCATTCACGACAAACGCATGAATTAACAAATTATAAACAAAACTTATAGTTATGCCAATAAAATGGTTTTTATACGGTGTGTGTGTATAATTAGAAAAATTATGTTTGAAAAATAATAAAATTATCTTAGGATTTTGCTTTCGCAATACTTTATTTACAAAAATTCATTCATACGTTTGTCATGCAAATCATTACAGTGAAACTGATTTTTGCCATGGGAAGTTTAGTATACTATTTAATACCTCTCAATATCCCCATCTATGCAGATACTTCTATCCTCTATTTCCATCGGGCAAAATGCCGCCCCCATAATTTATACAGGCATATACAGCCTTTTCATTTGATTTTGTCATCTGCCAAAAGGGATATTTTATAATTACCGGTGTATTTGCCCCTACACCAAGCTCCAAGAATAAAATATGCTTATTTTTATTTTCCTCAAGGAAATTATAATAAGATTCAGATGCCTTATGCCAACCTTCATCTTCCACAAAGGAAGAATCTGCACGAAGGTTTGTTGTTACATTAAAGCTACTGTCAGGGCATTTGGGAATCAGGCTTTTGGGAAGTTGCATAGATATTTTCTTTATTATCAGGCACATCAAACATTCCATTTTCATCTTTAATAAAGCCCTGTGCCTCCATTGCCCTCATAACCCAGTCTTCATTATCATAAGTCTTTTGAATTTTGGGAGCAACACTTTGAAACAGTCCATAATCTCCTGAGTGTGGAATAATCTTTTTATCAAAACCTGCCCTTTTGGAATTGATGATCGACATTTGTTGTAATAACAAAATAATTCTTGTTTTTAAAAACACAAAGCAGGTATTTATAAACAGGTTTTTGGCGGTTCAACATACTGTTAAAAATAAATATGTCTTGCCCACCACGCCCATTTTGTTTCACTATCAGGAAAGGGATAAAAATCCTCCGGAGTACATATCTTTTATTTTTATACTTTTTGCAAAATCAAAAATACCTTTTCAAATCTTTTCCCCACTGTAGGTAAAGCCGGCAGAAGTTGATAAACCTGCACCGGCGCCTATTACGATAGCCTCGGCACTTTGAATTTCATTCTTAAGTTTACTAAGCTGCTCTTCTTTTTGCCCTTTCCCATTTAGACATACTTCTGCCAAAGCTATCTTCCCGATTAAGCCTTCTTTGATCGTTTCCCTGTAACCGTCTTTTTTATCGTAACAACTCTTCATAATATTTCTTATCCTCATCTTTTTAAATACATTGAAAATGATTCTTTCTATTGATCCGGGGTGCTGCAAAAGACCATTTTTCCACTGTTTCTGTCGCAATCTGTGCAGCTCTTTTATTCGGAAAAATGAAATACTCCTGTGGATATGCAGCAAAATGCCACACTTTTTAATCCATTTTTCCAAACACAGCTCCAAAGGTATTGGTATAGCAATCTGCCAAATCTTTTTCTAAATCTGCCGTAAGCTCGGAGTATACTATCGGACCGACTATATGAATTACCTTTTTGCCGGCAAATTGTAGGCATCGGTAAGCATAGTGGTAGCTGTCGGCTGCTCATAATCTCTCCCATACTTTTTCTTAACTTCTCCATCTGACAATTACACTCTTTCTAAGCTGTATACCTGCAAAGGTATGGATCTGGTTGTCAATGCAGGTGTGCATAGGCACAAAACATCCAAGCATCATTGAATTAGCCGCATTGACGATTGCATCTACTTCAAGCCTTGTAATATCCCCTGCCAGATAGAGAAATTGTTTTTAATCAAGGGTATATCGGATAACTTTACTATTCCTTTTTCCTTGGCACAAAAGGACAGGTACTCGTCTTGCACTTTTATAACTTCAGGTGCCATCGTCCTTGGCATACGGATATTCATAAGCGAGCGCAGCAGGCGCTTCTTTTCACCTTCACTTTCGGGTATTTCTATATGCTTATATTCATCGCAGTCAGCCCTAAACTCTTCTAAAAGATAGTTTAGCCTTTGCTTTTGTGCTTCGTTCTTGTTCATAATACTACCTTCCTTCCACTCATAATATTAAATATTGGCAGTTTTAAGGTTTATCGGGCTTTTTCTTAAACTAGTTTTTTATGGCTTATTTGACGCTTTCCACTGCAGCTGCCGGACAGACTGTTAAGCAATTTCCACAATGCAGACAATGCTTTTGCTCAATAATATAGGGTAGGGCAGCTGTGATTATACAATTTTGCGGACAAACTTCTACACACTTATTACACCCTATACAGGTATCTTTAATAAAATACCCGCTTACTTCTTTGTTCCTTTGATAAAAGTTCTCTGATACCGCTTCTTAAATCATCTACAGTATATTTCTTCATCTCATTTTCCATTGCAAGTTGTATAGCTTTTAGCTTATCGTCAAGTAAGGTATGAATATTTCGACCTACCGGACAGTTTGGGTTAGGACTTGCATGAAAATTAAACAGGTCTCCATTTTCCAGAGGCTCTATAGCCTCATATACATCATAAAAAGTTATCTCTCTTAAAGGTCTTGTAGGTGTTATACCGCCTGTACCTCTTGCTACCGTAATCAAGCCTGCATTTTTAAGCTGTGTAAGAATTTTTGCGAATGATAACAGGATTAGTATTAATACTTTCTGCAAGAAAATCACTTGTGATTTTATACTTATCTCAAAGGTATCTACACAGGCGAAAAATATGCAGGCTACCGTAAATCTGCTTGATATTTGCATAGTTTTGATCCTCCTGTTATCATTCTACCTTTCTTTGTTGTAAATTCAAGAGTTACATTAGAACTTCCCATTTGCGTTTTTCCAAGTTTCCTTGTCCGCTATTGTTTCCATAACATCCCAGTGCTCTGCGATTTTTCCGTTTTCAACTCGGAATAAATCATAATAGGCTGTAGGAGCAGCAGCGAATGTTCCTTCGCTTACTGCAAGTGCATAATCTCCGTCCGCAAGCACAAAATGTGTCTTATTATATATCATTTGTATACCCTGCTTTTGCCATTGCCTCCAGAGCCGCTCCAAGTCCTGAAAGTCCATCTGCAATTGATGTGTTATGTTGAATATATTTGTCCCCGTCAAAGTATGAAGTCAGTTTATCAAGATTTTTCACCATGTAAAAACATCTTTCACAAATCCCGCAACGACTTTTCTTGTTTCTTCTTTATCCACAGTTTTCTTCTCTAAAACTCCGTCTATCTGTGTATGTCCTGATGGATTAGGTTCTGCCTTTGAAGCCAGATTATCCCAGTGCTCTGCAATCTTTCCCCTGTGCATCAAATCTAAAAATATCAAATGCTACCTGCTCTCCCAGAGCCTGCAAAATTATATACTGTTTGTAAAAATACCTTATCACCATCCTCAAATACACGAATATTATTAACAGTTGTTTTAACCGGCGCTGATGCAAGGTATTCTATCGCAGCAACAAATGCATCCGCTCCCGTTCCGTAAGCAAGATTATGTTAGATGTAATCCTTTGCAAGAAGTTCCTTTGCTTTTTCTGTATCTCCTGATACAAATGTATCCCTATAAGTGCCAATGCTTTCTCTTTGTTTGTCATGATAGTCTCCTTCTTTCGTCAAGCCTAAATCTATTGATTTTAGCAACTACTTAGTTTTTATTCTTTGATGTAACCTTGTCTGGTTTCATCTTGCAGATTTATATTAACTCTTTTTAAATGTAATGTCAATATGTTGCAACTAGGTTTTTATAAATTATGAGACTAAAAATAACTTAGTTGATTCATTTTGTCTTTAGGGGAGTTGGCAACATAAACAATTAAATAGCGTAATTAACAGAATCACTCCCTATTTCAATCATACTCGCAGTACTGTTAATAAAGTTTCGACAAACTTATACAGACTGCGGAACTCGTGTGCTCGCCCTACTCCGTGGCGAGCTGCACTCGAACAGTCCCTCGTCTGTAAAGTTTGTAACTCACTTTATTAACAGTACTAACTGCTAAAAAGATTGAAATAGGGAGTGTTTCTTTAATCACCAGCCCGCAAGAAATAGTGGAATAAGGAATTTGGGATAGATAACCGGCTATTGTTTATGTTGCTAAGAGGAGGAGAGGGGGGTGTAGCAGCGACTTTTATTCCAAATTAAGAAAAGCTGTTCCTATAGGAAGTAATAAGTAAGGGTTAGGATGTAAGTTATATTGTAACTTTACTTACGGTGTTGTGGTTTTTGCAGCTGTCAGAGCTACTGCCGGTGCTACATTATATTCTAACCGTACTTACGGTGTTGTTTATAAGTTTACTGTATATCTTCACAAAATCCGGTATAAGAGAAGACCATTGATTCCTACAGTTTCTTATAAGTTCGAAATAAAAGTTGCTGCTACACCCCCCACCCCTTCCCCTTGACAACATAAACGATTATAAATATATCTACACACCCCTAATCTTTTGTAACAGTAGTGTGGCGGGGGATAAAAACTCCGTATAATTCAATCTTTTTAGCGGTTAACCCTTTTGATAAAGCGAGGTACAAATTCCACAGACGAGGATGTCCTGAGTGCAGCTCGCCACGGAGTAGGCGAGCACACGAGTTCCGCAGTCTGTGAATTTGTCGAAGCTTTGAGAAAGGGTTGCGGGTATGATTGAATTATACGAGTTTTTATAAACTAATAACCACAAACTATTATAATTGTTTATGTTGTAGTCTTTTACTTTTGTTCCTGCACCGCACTTTCAGTTATTTCAACCTCAGTATTATTCAGTTCCTTTGCACCTTCAAGATAGACCCATTTGATCTTATATGTTTTTCCGACGCTGTTTCCTATATTAACCACATAATCTTCCAACAGTTTTTGAACCCTTTGCTGAGCTGTTGCAAGTAGGGCTAAATTAGACTTTTGCTTCACTTTCAAGCTTTTCCTTGGAACTTTTGAAATGCTTCGCTTTGATGCTTTTGCTTCTACTTTGGCTGAATCTTTAGCCACTATAAATGAATCCTTGGTTAAAGTGGTTTCATCCACCTTGCAGCCAAGCACTTTTGCAGGCGGAATCGTTATCGTGACATCTTCGCCCTTCACCTCGATATTAAGAAGAGAGGCATCAATACCGATTGTTACCACACCGGCATATTCCATCCAAAAATGTCTATCCTTTTGCCACCACAACATACCTGAAGCATTTTCCTCTTTATATTTAGCCACATTGTGATAATAACATTCCATAGTTGCAAGTTCACATATAGACCTCATCTGAGCTGCCTTGGGCTCGATGCTCTTGCTTTGTTTTGCACAAGCTGCACAGCTACCATAATAATTAAAAAACTCTAAAATACTTCTTCATATAGCCACGCCTTTCTTACTTGATCTCAATTTATACTCGCTGTCCAACTGTTCCACAAAAAGGACTAATTAAAAGCTTCAACTATATTGCGAGCATTCTGCCTTGCGGATTCGTATATCTCATCCGTTGAATTACTTTCCTTTGTTACATCCTTGATACACTTTTTGTATGCCTGTTCCGATACGGTTTTGTGTATTGGCTTTATTGTTCATAAATATATAATCCAATGAGGCAATGTCCACATCCACATCAGTTATTTTAACCTCCGGCAGCGTTATCGTTATCACCTTGTCTGTTTCATTTACTTCTACTTCAACCAGCTCAAAGTCAATTCCCGCTTTGACCTTTGCCTCATAGAAACATAGTAGTCAATATTTTCCGGATTTTTCCTCGTTTTCTACAGCCGCTACTCCATTATATATAGCCTCAAATGTTGATAAGTCGCTGACATTTATCACTTTTTCCAAGGTTGCCTTGCTACATAATTGTAGGCTCGGATTTTTTATTAAATATTTTATTTTAATCATTAAAAGCTGTAATAATAACGAATAATAACAAATAAGACTGCTATATGTTTGAATTTTTATCCTTTTAGTTCTCGGTCTTTCTTTTTCTTCCATATCTATCCCTTGTATGCTGTTATCAGAGTAAACACAGCATAGTTCCTTTCATTTTGTTTTTTTAATACATTCACCTTATTTATTTCTTTGTGCCAACAACCACGCTGTGATATGCATTGCCTGCTGAAACTTACCCTTCCTGATCAAATCTTCAATTTGGTCAAAAGACAATGTAATAACCTCAACAAACTCCGTCTCGTCCAAATTCTGTCCTGATACTTTTTCTACAGTTTTTCGCCCTATACAAATATCCGTAATTATCGCAAATCGTTGCGTCTGAGGGTATTGTAAGAAGGTGCTCCCATTCATCGGACTCGTATCCGGTCTCCTCTAACAGTTCACGCTTTGCAGCCAAAAAAGCCAACTCTTTTGAAATATCACAGGAAATATCATACTCTTTAGCATCCCTTCTATCAATACCTCCGGCAGGAAAGCTCTGTCGTGACTTCCTTAATTCCATGACGAAACTGCCTGACACAAATATAATTACCGTTACAATCCGATGCTACAACCACAACATAGTCTCTGCGGCTATAACTGTAATACGGGGCAAATATATTGCCGTCAGGAAAACGGTATGCGGATTTTCTAAGATCCATCCACTCGTCCTGTATCAAATGCTCACAACTGACCTCCTCCCAGGCAAGCGTATCTTTTTGTGATTTATTCATCTTTTTAATATACTCCTGTTCTTTTTATTTTTCTTTGTATTAATTAAATTCCTGCAACTGACCTCCTCCCGGGCAAGAGGTTCTTTTCCCTGTGGCTTATCCAACTTTTTAATATACTCCTGTTCTTCTGCTTTTCTTTTGCATTAATCAAATTCCTGCAACTGACTTCTCTCAGGGCAAAAAGGATTTTTCTCTGTGGCTTATCCAACTTTTTAATATATTCCTGTTCTTCTGCTTTTTCTTTTGCATTAATCAAATTCCTGCAACTGACTTCCTCTCGGGCAAGAGGGTCTTTTTCCTGTGGCTTATCCAACTTTTAATATGCTCCTGTTCTTTTGTTTTTCTTTTGTAATATCATCAATAAGATAAAATCCGTTTGTCTTACAACATTCTCTCATAATATCCGTATGAACATTGACCCTAAAAACTATAACTCTTTTACTCTAAAAACCAAATACAGCTCTACCATCAGTATCTATGAGCTTAGACACAGCTCTTTAGTAACATTTAGTAGGATGTATCTAAAACCATAACAGATTATACTATTTGCATAAAATAAATACTACTGCAGAGTAAATAAAAACAAGAAAAGACTTTGCTGTTTATTATAGCTTGCTGCCAACTTGCAAAAATGCTTTTATTTTATTGACAGATATTCTATTAAAAACACGGTATTATGCAATTTTAAGTTTTAAGACACAGCCTAATGTGAATCGGCATTTACTACCCAAATATGAAAAAGTTACAGTATGTTTGACTAACATACCATAGCTTCACAAAGAAATATATTAGAAATTTCAAGATGTGCTTTGTGATAGTTTCTGTAATTCTTTCTTTAGCAATAATATATTAAAGCGGAGGCCTTGTAAAACGATCTGCATATTTTACTTTACTTATATACTAGCATAGATTTTTACAAATAGTAAGAGCAAAAGTAGTACTGTTAGTTGTATTTTATGTATACTTTTAGTTGTATTTAATGCTTAAGCATTAAAAGCTCTTAATATAAAGTCTATTATCTATTATATTGAAGATGCTATGTTACATTACCGTCCACTTTTAATATTTTCTTGTAGAAACCTTTAAGTTGTTGAAAAGTAGTCAATTAATTCTTCTTTTATTTCATCTACCTCTTCATAATCCCCTAATATCCGGATATATATCTCCTGAAAAACCTCGCTTTCTCCTACATAAAAATCTAAGTTCTTTTTTACATCTTTATCACTTAAATATTGATAATTTTCTATTATTCCTATTTTATTTCTCGCAAATTTTGAATTTATCTACAGTTTAATCTTTTAACTCTAATGGATAACTGCTAAATACAACTAAAAAGTATACATAAAATACAACTAACAGTACTACTTTTGCTCTTACTATTTTTGAATATGTGTTAACATATGAATAAGAAGTAAAACACGCAGATTATTTTACAAGACCGCCGCTACAATATATTATTACTAAAGAAAGAATTACAGAATCTATCACAAATCACATCTTGAAATTTCTAAATATATTTCTATAAAAGCCATAGTATGTTAGTCAAATATACTATAGCTTTTTCTCTTATTCACAAAAAGTTATGTTGTATATATTACTGTCGAACAATGGGAAGAAGTAATTTCTTTATATTCAAGTATTTACAACTTACTATAATAGAATTTATGGAAGAATAAGACGTGGAAGTTTAGATAAAGATACGACTCTACTTGACGACATTAAATTACTTCACCAAGAGTTTTCTTCTAAATATGATACCTCAAATGATAGTGAGTCCAAAGAAAAATTATTGAGTCATTTATCATAGAGGCAGATAAAACTGCTCAATTAGGAGGATTAGACGGATGCACAATTAAATTATTATATATAAAAAATGGTGAATTAGAACTTCCTGTAGAAGTAACGCCGGATAAAGAAACTGTTTTGGCTAGCAGAAACCAACTGGCAGTTTTATTTTGATAGGGGATGTAAAAACGATAGGAAAACACATAAACAACGCTCTTAAAGAAGAACTTGATTCTTCCAGTTGTCGCAAATTTGCGACAACCGCCTCCTGATGGCAAAACTTATAAGGTTGATTACTACAATCTCGACATGATTATCTCAGTCGGATATAGAGTAAAATCAGCGCGAGGAGTTGAATTTAGACGCTGAGCTAATAAAATTCTAAAAGATTATATTGTACAAGGGTATGCGTAAATGAGAGGAAGATTAGCTGCTCTGAACAGAGTAGTGAAATACAGTCAAATATCATAGCAGGTGTACTTGATCTTGATGCCGAAAAGGTTCTTGAAGTCGTGAAAAAGATATTCACTGCATTAGAGATGCTGATGACTATGATCACCAAACTATCACCAAACCGAAGATAAGTTCCGATGAGGTGGGAGAAACCTCACTTATGAAGAGTGTAGAAATCTAATCTCCAAAATGTCCTGTTTGGAAACATCTGAAATATTTGGAAAAAGAAAAGGAAAAGGTCTATTAAAGGGAACTCATCGACTCCATCTATCAAAGTGCTTTTTGGAGAAGAGGCTTATTCGTCAATAGAAGAAAAAGCAGCAAACCTCTTTAATTTATCATCAAAGATCATCCTTTGTAGATGGATGCAAAAGAATCGCCGCTACAACATTTTTATATTTCTTGGATATGAACCGAATTCTCTATAAAAATAATAAGAAAATACTATCAGACAGCACCTTAGTTGCCCTAACGCTTCTTATAGCGGAATCAAAACCCCAGGAAAAAGAAATCATGATTAACATAGTAATGAATTTCTTAACATGGTAAATTATATTTCCTGTGCCATTTATGCAATATCAAAAAGCCAGCAGAATTTACACTCTGTTGGCTTAATTATTTTTCTATAAGTGGCTTTAGCACTTTTTCTTATGAAAAAGTACTTCAAAAACTTTAAGCTAAGCACTGAAACCCTGAGAACAATCAGTAATGTCAATGGTTCTGATGAGTGCTTAGGCTACCTCAGCTCAATCGTTCTCGGCGGCTTACTCGTCACATCATACAGCACCCTATTAACATGGTTTACCTCATTAATAATCCTACTTGTTACCTTCTTAAGCACTTCCCAAGGTATTTCTGCCGCTTCTGCCGTCATAAAGTCAACCGTATTTACCGCTCTAAGTGCCACTGCATAGTCATAGGTTCTCTCATCCCCCATAACACCTACACTTCGCATATTGGTAAGTGCGGCAAAATACTGCCCCAGTTCCTTGTCAAATCCTGCATTTTTTATCTCTTCTCTGTAAATAGCATCGGCATCCTGTACTATTTTTACTTTCTCTGCTGTGACCTCACCTATTATTCTGATACCAAGTCCGGGACCGGGAAATGGCTGGCGGAATACCAACCTTTCAGGAATACCCAGTTCAAGCCCCGCCTTTCTTACCTCATCTTTGAAAAGATCTCTAAGCGGCTCTATTATCTCCTTAAAATCAACGTAGTCGGAAGACCTCCTACATTATGGTGGGATTTGATAACTACACTTTCACCTCCAAGACCGCTTTCGACTACATCGAGATAAATGGTTCCCTGCACCAAGAAATCCACCCTACCTATCTTCTTAGCCTCTTCTTCAACTACCCTTATAAACTCCTCACCCATGATCTTACTGCTTTGCCTCCGGCTCGATACTCCGGCAAGCTTTGAATAAAATCTCTCCTGTGCATTTACCCTTACAAAATTAGTTTGTAAGGGCCGTTTGGCCCAAACACCTCCTCCACTTCATCTGCTTCATTTTTACGAAGTAGACCATGATCTACAAATACTCAGGTAAGCTGCTCGCCTACCGCCTTACTCAGTAAAACCGCAGCAACTGATGAATCCACTCCGCCTGATAAGGCACAAAGCACCTTGCCGCTTCCTACCTTTTCCTTTATCTTTTCAACCTCTGTTTCAACAAAGGCATCCATTTTCCAATTACATTCACATTTACATACATTTCTAAGGAAATTGCCTATCATCCTACTGCCATCCTTAGTATGCAGCACTTCCGGATGATATTGAATACCGTAAAGTTTTTCCTCTTCATTTTCAAAGGCCGCCACCGGACAGTCCTTGGTATATGCACTTATTTCAAAACTTTCCGGAATCTTTGATACATAGTCAAAAATGACTCATCCAACATACGGTCGGAGAAGATACATTTTCAAAAAGCTTTGAATCTTTTTTATCTATCAAGACCTCTGTCTTGCCGTATTCTCTTACCTTTGCTCTTTCCACCTTACCTCCAAGCACATGGCTCATAAGCTGAGCACCGTAACAAAGACCCAAAAACAGGTGTCCCAAGTTCAAAAGTTCTTTTGTATAAGTCTATGTGCTCCCTCTTCGTAACAACTGTTAGGACCGCCTGTAAGTATTATACCCTTAGATCTTTATTACATTAATGTCGGTCTTATATGAATAAATTTCACAATAAACATTATTTTCTCTAACTCTTCTTGCTACCAACTGGTTATATTGTCCACCAAAATCAATAACAATAACTAACTCCCTGCTTTAAGTTCACAATCTTTCCCTCCGCTTAAAATATCTATGAACCGCCTCTTTGATAAAAACTACCCTATTTACCCTTAAATAGTTTTACAACCACAGAGCAAAATGATTTTAATTCAGCTGGTTCCTCGATGTCTGTAATATCTTATCGGCATATAAAAATGCAGATAAGATATTATTATTTAGTCATACACTAACACTTAGACCGTGTTAGTCATATACTAACACCTAAACCGTATTAGTCATATACTAACACCTAAACTGTATTAGTCATATATTATACAACAAATATTACCAATTCGTTAATATCAAAAATAAAATATCTACATTTCCATACACTATCAGTCTTATACTCCACTGCCACAAGATGTGCAGGATAGTAAATGTAAAATAACCATTTCATATTTCTGTTATTCCCTGCCTTACCGTTATACAAACTAAGCACAGGTATACTTAAGAAGATAAATAATTGCAAAATCCTATAAACTTTATCTATAAATATAAAAATATACCAAGACATACATAAGCCCAAACAATACGAAAATCCTTAGCCTGTTTCTTAAAAATCCCTCTGTGATTATAAAGGTAAAATGGCACCATAGTTGCACATATGACCAGTCTGCAGGGAAAAGAAAGTAAATTGCAAGTAGTATTAATGCAAAGTTTTTCCAATAAGAAAGCTTATACTTATTTACAATAAATATCAAGGCAGCAGCTATAGCCAAAGACCAAATAACACTTGTTTGATTAAAAATTCCGGTTTTCAATGGAATAGGAGTGAAAACCGAAGGCAAAGCTATATGCAAAATGTGATATAATTGCAAAAACAAAAAGCCTTGTGATATATTTTTAGATTTTTAGTATAATGAGAACCTCCGCTATAAAAACCACATAATCGGGAGCGGTAAGTCTGCCTATTATATGTAACAGGTACACATACCATACTCTTTGAAAGCCGGGAAAAACAACCAAGCCAAATGATCCACAGTCATTGCAATAATCGCAATAAAGCTTAAGATCCGCTGTGCTTAAGCCCTTTTCCTTAATTTTGAAAAACATATTTTATATTCCTTTCATTTGATCCGGTGTATTGCTCACAAAATATATTATATTCACACTTCACACTTATTGTCCATACGAAAATATATTTTATAAAATAATAAAAACTATAAATTTCTGTAATTCTCTTGACTATATATATATATATAATGATATTATCATTTTTAAATACATTTGTAATTAATATTAATTGGAGGATATGAAATGTCTAATAAAAACCGTTCTACAAAAACCGTGGGTTTATCGTAATTGCAGTAATAGTGGTCATAGCTGCGGTAGTCTCGAAGAACAAATCAGAAAAAGCAGCGAAAACAATGCTAAAACAGCAACTGATACAAGCGTTCAAGCCGCTGAAAAACGAGTCTGCAACACAACCGCTGTAGAGGTTTCATCAGAAGAAGCTGCAACTACAGTTGCCGAAACCGAAGTACAATATACAACTTACTCTGTTAATGATCTCAACGTCCGAATTGGAAGAAAAATGCTCTAAAAAGCAAGTAGAAAATCACAAGGCGAAAAATGTGTGTATTACCGGCGAGGCTCAGCGTTAGCTAGACAGCTCGGCAAGTACATTTCTCTTTTTACCGGATGACCAATTTGCATTTATAGGCGTTGGCATGTTATATATATGATGAAACTAAAACTAAAGTCTCAGAACTTTCAAAAGACGCACAGGTTACATACTTACAGGTAACAGTAAGGATGTAGGAGAAGTCCTTTGGATACAGCTTAAACATAGATAATATCGAGTAAAAATCCACCTCTAAAGCAATAAATTAAACATCACAATTTATTCTTTAGAGGGTGTTTTCTATACATCAAATTCCACTGTAGTTGGAGATTATAAAGTAATTCACTATAAAAATACACCCCAAGATTACTTTAACAACGCTGACATTCACCCTACCTCCTGTACTTTTGCCTCTATACATGTTACATACACTGCAATCATCAGTATAGAAGCTATGGCAGCCCTAAAAACAGGTATTATAAAAACCTACTGAATTTTTGCTGGCTAAATAACATAAGAACACCTAAAATTAATATGGTAAATGCATATATAAAATATAAAAGTGCCACTGCCTTATTGTAAGCCTTAACATCACTTATATTAATTTCCTTGTCATTAGCCCAATCATGAGTCCAAAAAGGCATAGGCTTCTTAGCCGACAGAGCACAGATCCCAAATACAACAAACAACAAAGAAGACAATGACCATACGCAAAATACAATCAACATATCCGACACCTCCTCGAAGTTTAATAACTATGGAACTTTACACTTATGTGAAAATCCTAACCTCGTCGCAAAGTAGTTTTCCACTACAGGTACCTCTTCAAATACCTCCCCGTATATGACTCCTTGACCTCAACTATCTCCTCAGGCGTACCGCAGGCAATCACCTGACCGCCTCCGTCTCCCCCTTCGGGACCTATATCAATAATATAATCCGCTGTTTTTATCACATCCAGATTATGTTCTATAACTATTACTGTATTGCCTCCCTCGGAAAGCCTAAGTATCTCCACCAGCTTATGCACATCCGCAAAATGTAGCCCCGTAGTAGGCTCATCTAAAATATACACCGTCTTACCCGTACCACGCCTTGAAAGCTCCGTAGCAAGCTTTATTCTCTGAGCCTCTCCACCACTTAGTTTGGTTGAAGACTGCCCAAGCTTTATATAAGAAAGTCCCACATCCACCAAGGTCTGTATCTTTCTTTGTATAGTAGGTATGTGTTCAAAAAATTCAAGCGCCTCTTCCACCGTCATTTCAAGGACATCATGTATGCTTTTACCCTTATACTTTACCTCAAGGGTCTCCCTGTTGTACCTTTTTCCCTCCACAGACTTCACAGGGTACATACACATCCGGAAGGAAGTGCATTTCTATCTTTATAATGCCGTCTCCGCTGCAAGACTCACATCTTCCGCCCTTTACATTAAAACTGAATCTTCCCTTGGCATAGCCCTTAGCCTTAGCCTCCGTAGTAGCTGCAAAAAGATCTCTTATCATGTCAAATACTCCGGTATAGGTTGCCGGGTTGGAGCGTGGAGTTCTTCCTATAGGCGACTGGTCTATGTCTATAACCTTATCAAGATTTTCTATACCGCTTATAGACTTATGTTTTCCGGCTATAGTATGGGCACGGTTTAATTTCTTGGCAAGCGCCTTATATAAGATCTCATTTACCAAAGAGGACTTACCTGAGCCGGATACACCGGTTACACAGGTCATAACACCCAGTGGAAAGTCAACATCTATGTTCTTAGGTTATTCTCCGCCGCACCATATACACTTAAAGTACCGCTAGGCTTCCTTCTCTCAGTAGGTACGGGAATTACTATCTTTTTAGAAAGGTACTGTCCGGTTATGGATTTTTTACACTTCATAATAGCCTTTGCATCGCCCTGTGCGACCACCTCACCGCCGTGAGAGCCGGCTCCCGGACCGATATCTACTATATGATCCGCCTCGAACATCGTATCCTCATCATGCTCCACTACTATTACGGAATTACCCAGATCTCGCAAATGTTTAAGCGTTCCTAGGAGTTTATCATTATCCCTTTGATGCAGTCCTATACTGGGTTCATCAAGTATATAACACACACCCACAAGCCCCGATCCTATTTGCGTTGCATGAGCCTTATTCTCTCTGAGCCTCACCACCGCTTAGTGTGCCGGTATTTCTGCTTAAACTGAGATAATCAAGCCCCACATCTATAAGGAAATTAACTCTGTTTCTTATCTCTTTTATAATTTGCATACCTATAGCCTGTTTTGTAGGACTTAGCTTAAGCTCTTCCATAAACATATTAAAATTAGCTATGCTCGTATCCGTAGCATCAAAAATATTTTTATCTCCTACTGTTACTGCCAAAGCTTCTTTCTTAAGTCTTTTACCCTTACAGGTCTTACAGGGCAGTATCCTCATATACTGCTCATACTCAGCCTTTGCCGTCTCCGAAAAGGTTTCCCTGTATCTTTTTTCAACATTTTTTATAAGACCCTCAAAGGCTATAGGGTAGACTCCATGCCCTCTTTGTCCGGTATATTCAACATTTACCTCTATGTCCGTACCATGGAGTATGATATTTTTTATCTCTTCGGGATAGTCCTCAAAAGGAGTATCAAGGTCGAAGTTAAATCTGTCACAAAGTGCTCTAAGCAGTGCATTGCTGAAACTTTTCTTTTATCCGAGCTGCTTTGCCAACCCATTACCGTTATAGCCCCTTGATTGATACTTAAGCTTTTATCCGGTATTATCAGATCCTCTGAAAACTCCATGGTATATCCCAGTCCCACACAGTCGGGGCAGGCACCGAAAGGATTATTAAAGGAAAATGTCCTCGGCTCCGGCTCTTCTATGGATATACCGCAATCCGGACAGGCAAAGTTTTGCGAAAAGTTTATACTCTCCCCTCCGATCACATCTACAAGTGCATATCCGTCTGCAAGGTGTAGGGCATTCTCCAAAGACTCTGTAAGTCTTTTTTGTATACCCTCTCTTATCACAAGTCGGTCCACTACTATTTCTATGCTATGTTTAATATTCTTATCAAGCTCTATATCTTCACTGAGCTCATAAGCATTGCCGTCTATAACCACTCTCACATAGCCGCTCTTTTTAGCCTGTGCAAGCACCTTTTCATGCCTGCCCTTCTTGCTCTTAACTATGGGTGCAAGTACCTGAAACTTAGTTCCTTCTTTAAGTTCCAGTATTCTGTCCACCATCTGATCTATACTTTGTTTTTCTATCTCCTTGCCGCACTTGGGACAGTGTATGGTTCCCACTCTGGCATATAAAAGTCTTAAGTAGTCATAGATTTCCGTAACCGTACCTACTGTAGATCTGGGGATTTCTGTTTGTTGACTTTTGATCTATCGATATAGCCGGAGAAAGCCCCTCTATGCTCTCAACATCAGGCTTTTCCATCTGCCCGAGGAACATTCTTGCGTAGGATGACAGGGACTCCATATATCTTCTTTGCCCCTCACGCATATATGGTATCAAAGGCAAGAGAAGACTTGCTGATCCTGAAAGCCCCTGCTCAGTATGATAGCTTTACCTCTCGGGATATCAGGGAAATATTTTTAAAGGTTATTTTCATTAGCCCTCTTATGTTTTTATATATTCTTTATTCATTTTACTCTCCAAGTAACTCTCTAATTTTTCTTAATAAATAGTCGCCAAAAGTGGGCGTTTTGTTTCAAAAGCCTCTCTAAGTAACTATATTATTTTTGCTTAAAGTATAACTTAAACATCAGTTCTAGGCAATGACAAAAACAACAAGAACAAAGTGTACTTTATTGTATCAAAATGTTAAATATGCTATGCTATTTAAGTATAGCTATTAATGATATTTAAGCCTGTTATTGTTCCTTAAATAAGCAGACTAATATATTATTGCTTTTAGTCCCTATTATTGCTTTGTTAATAGATTGTAAACTAAGTTTATAAAGATAATTGAGATTTACACTATCATTGCCGATATTTAATTAAATACTTATATACAGAGGGCGATTATGAATTTTTGACATTAAACAACTGAATAAAGATGTGGAAAAATATATATCAAAAATAAATTTACCTACTATTCAAGAGCGGTTTTTGCAGCTCGTCCTAACCACAGTGGGCGGATTTTTATCAGACTTTTTATTTCAGCTTATATTAACAAGTTCCGGGCAGGAAAATATTACCAAGGATAATTTTTGTTGACATACTTACCACTCCCCCTAAGTTGTCTATTAATTATTGTATTTATACTTTTTGGTCAGCGGACTCATCTTCTTTGAGTTTTCCGCCCTTACACTTATGGTTTATTATTCCTATAAGAAGGGGGACTCTCGTGGAAGAACAACCTTAAAACAGCATTCTTAAAATGGAAGAGCCTTGGTTTTAAAAGCAACTTATTTTCTTTTTGATATACTTTATATTAATGATACCTCTTTCCAATCTAGGGGCTTAGCTCTATTTTTACGCAGAGGCTTTTTATACCTAAGTTTATCACCGGAGAACTTGTAAAAACCAACTTGGAAGGATCTCTTACTATGCCTTCCTTGCAGTCTGTGCTCTATGTTAATTTTTCGTTTGATTTTTCTATTCCTCTTACGGTTATTAACAAATATACCTTTTTCTTATAATATGAAAAAGTATAGAACTTACCAAAAGAGGAAAAATAAAGCTGTTTTTACTTGTTGCAAGTTTGAGTTGATTTTATCCTTAATCAGTTTAACAATACTTGGAGGAATTGCTTTTATATTCGGAATACTTGATAAATCAGCAACAACAGCCTATATAATGCTATTTTTATACTCTGGTACGCATTGTATTTTCTTCTTTTTTAATACTGTCCAAGCTTATAATAATATCGCTGATAGTAAGGGTCATAATTACTTATGAGGATTTTTCCTTCGGTATAATATGCTATGACAATATGCAGATAAAAAAGCGTAAACTTTTTGCCGCTCTTACAAGCCTTGCACTTATAATTATTTTAGGGTATACCGGTTACAGTCTTTTTTCTGTCGGTCTTAATAAGGACTTGCTTATAATAGGGCACAGAGGTTATACCTTAGCCGGTGTGGAAAACTCGCTTGAGGCTTTAGAAGGCGCTGCCAAAGCAAATGCCGATTATGTAGAGCTTGATATACTTTTAACCAAGGATAATAAGTTCGTTGTAATGCATGACTATAATCTAAAGCGTCTTGCCGGCATCAATAAAAAGGTTCAGGATATGAATTTTTGACGAGGTGGTGGGACTGCCCATAAAACAGGGCAAATTTACAAGCCGTATCCCTTCTTTTGAGGAATTTGTAAAAAGGGCAAAGGAGATTAATATAAAACTTTTGGTAGAGCTTAAACCCCATGGCAAAGAACCTGATAATTATGCCGAGCTTTTTATTGAAGAAATGAGGAGGCTCGGAGTGGCTACAGAATACAAAAACCATGTCTCTTAACCTTAATATTATGGAGGAAATTGAAAGCAAGGCACCGAAAATACAGACCGGCTATGTAATTCCTCTGCAATTTGGAAACTTTGCGCTTAACAATGTGGATTTTTGTTATAGAAGACTTTTCATTTTTAACAACGGATTAGCCCTACAGGCACAAAGCGAGGGGCAAGGAGGTATTTGTCTGGACTATCAATGAGCCTGATATTATAAACAAATACCTTCATACATCGGTAGCTGCCATTATAAGCGACCGCCCCTGATGTAATAGAGGAGGAAAGAAATTATGAGGAGAAAGAGGATTTATACTTTGAAAAATTATATCGTTTGCTGAACGTAGATTTTTAACTCATTGTTTACTGTTTCTCTTATTTCCTGTGCTGTATTTTTGCCCATTTTTCATTTTATCCTATTTGTTTGGCTACACTAAGAAGTTCCTCCATGCCGGGATTTAAACCGTTCCCGGCTACTGTTGTTGCGTGTTCTCCACCTATAGAATTACGCCGGTGACAAAGACCATTTCCCCTCATTATATAGCCTTCCTACTCTTTTTCTCTTTTATATATATTTAATATATCAATCTCTTTCATCAATACCTCCTCTATAGATGCGTATGTCTTTTTGCAAACAGTAAGTCAAAAATCTTCTTCACATGAAAGCACAAAGGCTATTTTTTTATAAGTGATTTTCAATGAGATTTCTCCGCTATGCTCAAACCTTTTTATTGAACCCAAACTTACTTTTTGAACGCTTGCTCAGTTCCGATTGAGTAAGTTTTCTTTCTTTTCTTTTTGGCTCTCATTCTCTTGGCAATACCGATATTCACATCATAGGGGAACTTAAAAAATTATAATTATTCATAGCTAATATATTAGCTAAAAATCAGCAAAAAGTCAACAAATAGCTAATATATTAGCTATTTATATGATATATGATTCTTACCTACATCTGTATCCGCTAATGTACTGTATCGTTGATATTTAGTCTTAGTACCATTTTGTTAATAAATTACAGCAGATACATAATAAAAATTTGAAAAGTTACTATACTATTTTTGATATTAATTAAATATCAATGATACGCTACACTAAAGACGAATAGTATAGTGATAGCGTTGATATCTAGCCTGTATTACTGATTTGTTGATATGCAGTAACACTATATAATAAAGAAAACTGAACTTTGATTTAATATTTTTGGTTTTAATTAAATATCAACGATACATTACAATAGTGTAGTATATCGTTGATATCCGGCTTTATTACCGCTTTGTAAATAGATTGTAACAAGCAGGATACCTGAGCTCAAATAAAAAACTGCCGCTTTATGAACTAAATCACTAAAGCAGCAGCTTTTTTATCTTTTACAATTAATTTACGGTCCTATATCCACTCTTGCACCGAGCATACGAGTACTGCCACAGCACATCCATAACATCGTTGGCTACCGCAACACAACCTCTTGTAGCTCCGTTTTTCACGATAATTACCATGTATCATTATAGCACCGCCAAGAGGAGTATTCCAAGGTGGCATAACTCCTGATGATATAGCATTCTTTATAGCATCTCTTTGTGCCTCAGTTATAATGCCCGAAGCAAAACCTCTGTCGGCATCATCCCTTGAAGGGTAGGACAAACCGAGTGAAAGATAAGCTACACTTTTATCGTTTCTGGTACATACATAGAAGCTTCCGCTTGGAGTTCTTCTATCTCCCTCTACCTTTTTATCGCCGCTTTCAGAATTACGACCTACATTACAATTCCATGTATTGACCAACTGATCATTCTTATAAAGGCTTATTTTCTTACTTATTTTGCTTACATATATATTTTACCTTATCATCTTTTGTAACCAACATAGGTACATTTGCTTTATTTGTGGGTGCTTTGTTTACTGCCGCCTCTTCAGGTGGAGGGCTTTGTACATCTACCGTACCCGGAGCCTGCTGTACTGCTGACGCTGCACTTGGTACGCTAAGGGCTGCTGCAAAATGCAATCGCACAAATAAAGGTAGTTACTTTCTTCATATCTATACTCCTAACAATATCTTTTTACATCCAAGTAAAATACTTGTTTTAGTATATCACATACATAAATTTAAGACTATATATTTTCAATTACGATTATATAAAAATATTACAAATTCATTACATGAAAGTGCTACTAAAATTCTTCCGGTTCCTCTGTATACGTTTACCAAACCTTCACCTGAAACCGCTGAACCGAGTATTGATTTTGAAGACATCTCAACTGTAAATTGCAAAGAAGCCGACCAGGCTATAGCCATATTTCCGTCTATCTTCACTTCGTCATTTTGAAGATTTATTTCTACAAAGCTCATCCCTTGCTACCGGACTTTCAAGCACTGCCACTCCATTACCTGAAAGACTTGGGTTAAACGGTCCCTCTTTCCCGAGAGCCGCAGAAGAAAAGTTTGATCTTGAAACTACTTTTTTAGTAAGAGAGGCATCACAGGCAAGGAAGAGCCCGTCATCAAGTACAATACTTCCCCACTCACCTATATCCTCCAAAAGTATATGCTTGTAAGTAGGCTCAAGCATAACCAAACCGTTACCGCTGTACTCAGGCTTTGCAGTTGACTCCTTGGTAACTGCCGATGCGAATCGCCTTACCTAAAAATCTCCTACTCCCTTAATACCTGAACCCTTAGTTACGTTACCGGCAATCCACTGCATTGCACCTGCCTGAGTACAAAAAGAGTTTCCGATTAAGCTCTATAAGTACCTGTCTTTTCCTTAGGGTTCATCTTAGAAGCAAAGTATGCATTTATAGCATTGCTGCTCTCACACTCAAATCCTTTGATGCTCAAAAACCTTTACCGGACCCTTGCTTGCAACCTCTACCATATTTGCGTTGTTATACAAGTATTAAAACTGACCATAACGCTACCTCCTTAAAAAATGTTTTACACTTTTTAATGTTCAGGTTTCTCATAGCGTTTGCAATTGCCAGCAGAGTAACTCCCACATCGGCAAATACAGCAGCCCACATATTTACCATACCGAAGGCTGTAAAGGTAAGTACTACAACCTTGACCAATAAAGCAAATATTATATTCTGTGTAGCTATACCAAGGTCCTTTTAGCCAGCCTTATAGCCATTGCTATCTTAGACGGCTCGTCATTCATTATAACAACATCTGCCGCTTCTATAGCCACATCCGAGCCTAAGCCGCCCATGGCTATACCTATATCCGCACGAGCAAGCACCGGAGCATCATTGATACCGTCTCCCACGAACACTAACTTGTGCTTAGGATTATTGTCTTTTTCAAGCAACTCTTCGACCTTTGCGAGTTTATCTCCCGGAAGGAGTGAAGAATACACTTCACTTATACCCAGCTCCCCGGACACTGCCTCCGCTACTTCTTTTCTATCTCCTGTCAGCATTATTATATCACTAATGCCCATAGATTTCAGCTCATTTATTGCCTGTTTTGCATCATCTTTTATAATATCCGAGATTACTATACAAGCCACGTACTTTAAGTCTACAGCCATGTATAAAAGAGTCGCTTCATGAGCATGGGACTTATACTCTATATTGAACTCTTCCATCAGTCCCGCATTTCCCAAAAGTACTTCTCTTTCATCTATGCTGATACTGATACCCCTTCCCGGAATTTGTTTTAAGTTTTCTATTCTGTGCTTATCATAATCCGTATAAATATCATATCTTTGTTTATAAGCCTCTTTTACCGATAATGCTATAGGATGCCCCGAATGCTGCTCCGCAAGCATTGCAAGTCTTAAGATTTCTTTTTCTTCCATTCCTCGCTTATAACTTCAACCACAGAGAACACGCCCTTGGTCAAGGTGCCTGTTTTTATCAAATACCGCCTTTTTAGTCTGTGCAAGTGCTTCAAGGTAGTTACTGCCCTTAACTAAAATTCCCAGCCTTGACGAAGCGCCTATACCGGCAAAAAAGCTTAAAGGCACTGATATTACCAGGGCACAGGGGCAGGACACAACTAAAAATGTAAGAGCTATGTCTATCCATCTTGAAAAATTCCTCTCCGGAGTAAGCAGCGGAGGAACTATTGCTAAAAATACCGCAAGCCCTACCACAAGCGGAGTATAGTAATAAGAAAACTTTGTTATAAAATTCTCTGAATTTGACTTTCTTGCTGAGGCATTTTTCAACCAAATCAAGTATCTTACTTGCGGTAGACTCACCGAATTCCTTGCTGACTTCCACTTCCAAAAGCCCGTCTATATTCACACTGCCGCTAAGTATCACCTCACCGGCTCTTACCTTCCTCAGTACGGACTCTCCGGTAAGAGCTACAGTATCTATCATGGACTCTCCAAGAACTACACTTCCGTCAAGCGGCACCTTCTCACCCGGCTTTATTACTATAATATCTCCAACCTTTACTTCCTCAGGATCTATATTGTCAACTATTTCACCGTCAGACTTCTTAAGATTGGCATAGTCGGGTCTTATATCCATAAGTTCACTTATAGATCTTCTTGACCTTCCTACTGCCAGAGCCTGGAAGAACTCGCCCAGCATATATAAAAGCATAACTGCCACCGCTTCGGCATATTCCACGCCTGTATAAAAGGCACCTACGGTAGCTATAGTCATGAGAAAGTTCTCGTCAAATACCTTGCCTTGCTTTTATATTATTGAAGGCTTTTTCAGTACACAAGTCCGGCTGTAAGATAGGCTGTGTAAATCCTACCGTACTTATTATTAAAGCGTAGGTAATATTAAGTTTTTCTATAATAATTGATATAATAAATATAACTGCGGCAATAGATATATTTCTTATTGTCTTTTTCTGCTTTTTGTTCATAAACTCTCCTATGCTCGGTGTATGCTTGGTGCAATGTATATGATATTTAATTAATAGTCAGAAACAGTATAATAAATATCAAATTTCTTTATTATATATTTGTTACAACCTGTTAACAAAAGTAGTGATAAGACCGGATATCAACTATACACTATATTAGTTGCGATTTCATACTATAAATATCAAAACTGTTGATCGGTATCTGTTTTAATAGCATAATGCAATATTAAACTTTAAGACACAGCATTATATATCGTTTTTATTAGTAAATTATATTGCAATAAATATAAGCGAATTTCTTATATTATCCGTCAAGTCTACTGTAATACAGTTATCTCCACATCCGGCTCCTGCTTTACTATAAATTTCTCAACCTTATCAAATACATCCTCATCCAAAGCCTCTATACTGCACTTTTGTGTAATAAAGTTAATACCTACTTTTTCAACACCCTCTAATTTTGCAATCGCTCTTTCAAGCTTTGCAGTACAATCACACAATCAAACCTTCTAATTTGTAAACTCTTTTCATCTTATTCTTCTCCCTTTCCTTTGGTGTGAACTACGTGGGCAAGTCCCATTTCAAATACTTGAGTTACATGTTCGTCATCAAGTGAATAAAATACGCTTCTACCCTCTTTTCTTGACTTAACAACCCGCATTTGCCGCAAGGTGCTAAGCTGATGCGATACTGCAGACTTAGTCATATTAAGCACACTGCATATATCCAAAACACAAAGCTCGAAGTATTAAGTGCGGCTATAATTTTTCAACCTGGTTTTCATCTAGCAAAAATCTTAAAAAACTTTGTTAATAAAGCATAGTCCTCAGATTCCGACATACTTTTTAACACCAATTCCACCTTATCCGTATGTATTGCATCAATATCCGTTACTAAATCCTTTTTAAGCAAAGCCGGCTCCTTTCATAAAAGCTGAAAATTATTTTCGAAACACAAACAGTTGAGTGTTTATTCAACTATTGATAGTATAATTGAATGAACACTCAACTGTCAAGAGGTTTTAGAAATTATTTTTTAAGTAAGCCTTTTACTTGATTACTTACTTTTATCAAGCTCAGTTACCATATCTATCCTGCATTGATACTTTCCGCCCAAGAATTTTGCATTAAGGAAGGTATCAACTATATCTACAGCAACTTCCACTCCTATGATTCTTGCGCCCATAGCCACTATATGTGCATCTGTATGCTCTACAGCCATTCTTGCAGAGTAACTTTCGGCACAAAGTGCAGCTCTTATACCCGGAACTTTATTGGCAGCTATCGATATACCTATACCTGTTCAGCATATAAGTATGCCCTTTTCAACCTCTCCTCTTAATATCAGCCTCTCCTACCTCTTTTGCAGGTTTCGGATAGTCAGCAGGTTCCTCTGTATTTACACCGAAATCAACAACTTCATATCCCTTAGTTATCAAATGCTCCTTTATTACATTTTTTAATTGTGTACCTGCATGGTCATTTCCTATGCCTATCTTCATATTTGCCTCCTTTTAATCTGAATACTGCTACTCCTATAATTATCAAACATATCCTATAAAACTGTAAATATCAGCCAGCTCACCGAATATAAAAAATCCCAATATCGCCAAATACACCACTTGCAGATAGTCATATACCGCTATTACGCCTGCCTTTGCCACTGAATAAGCCTTAGTATTAAAAAATTGCCCGGACATAGCCATAAGGCTTGCCAGTATCAGATATGTCAGTTGCACTAAGCTCATAGGGTTTATATACAAAAAATATAAACGGCAATGCTACCACACAGGAAAACAATGAAAATGCAACAATTATTATCTTGGCATCAACTCCCTGTTTTCCTGCCTTTCTTACAAAACTATAGGCTATACCCGCTGCCAAACCTCCTGTCAGGGCACTGAGTGCCGGTAGAAGTCTTAAGCTGAAACTCGGTTTTACTACAAATATACTTCCTATAAAAGCTATGGCGGTTGCAATTACATCCTTCTTTTCTTATGCTCTCACCAAGTATGAGGAAGGCTCGCAAATATAGCAAAAGAGTTAATTTATTTGGTGCGGCAGCATCCGATATATTCATGTTATCTATGCTGTAAAAATAGCAAAGTACTCCTATTGTTCCGCTTAAAGCTCTGAAAAAGAGTCTTCTTCTCTTCTTTTGTGTAGTTTCAAAAGTTTTGTCCTTGAGCATATATTATAAATACTACTTGCAAGAAGATTTCTGAAAAACACCTTTCTTTTTGAACCGTAGGCAAATCACCGCTTAACTTTATAAATAAGGACATAAATGCAAAACTTAAACTTGCTATACATAGTAGGCTATACCGAGCTTTTTATTATCTTGTTGCATTAATTACGGTCTACCACGTGTGAAGCCTTCATAAGTTTTTCTACTATACATATATATGCTTACAGAGCCGACTTCAAGTTTTTCTTTTTTATGATAGTAGTCAAGGCAGGCACCGCAGGAAAGTATTTCAACGCCCTTAGCTTCCATGGTCTTAAGATCCTCCAAAGCCTCTGAACCCTCTGTAGTCATAAATACGCCTGAGTTATGAAAACTCACTGTCTTTGGAAGGCTTTCCTGAGTTGATGAGCGTAAATAAATCCCTTTAATAAGTTCCTTCCAAGCTCTTCTTCTCCTGTACCCATTGTATTTGCCCTTATTGCAACAACTACATTGTCATCTGAGGATTCTTCTCTCATTTCACATCTACCGCCTCTCTATACTTACCATAGTGAGTATTGCTAATCTTTTGAGCTGCTTTTTAAGCCCTTTGAAGCTGCCATTTTAGTAGATTTTCACAGCATTTCATTGTCTACCTGCACTACTATGGTTTCGGGTTTTTGTACACTGTCAATAAGTGCTACTGTTTTGATTACCAGGCTCAGGGCAAGCCCTGCCGAACATCTAAAATTTGCATACTAATCTCCTTATTAAATTTTTATAAGCTCTACTAAAGACTGTCTTTATAAAAATAAAGTATACAAAATACAGTGATTGTTACATTACAAGCAAACTGTATAAAATATTCTCTATACGACAGCCCTCAAAATACAATTTTATCCAAGTTATTTAAGCATATTTCCCCAAGTCACCTAATTTTAGATGTTATATCCGAGAACGGTCAACTTAGCCTTTACACCGTCAACTAAAGGCTTTGAATTGCTCATCAGGCAAGTCAACTCCTGGGATACTTTCTATAGTAGGAATAGGGTTAGCCTGAAACTTTGCAAGTATATCCTTATCAACCTTGATCTTATTAACCACTTCTTCTATCTTCTTTTGTATATCCATAAACTGCTCCTTTATTAAAAATTATTTCATCTTTAATGACATACTGTTAAAATATGGTAAATATTTCAGCATCGGTATCATTATATATAAAAATATAACATTTTTCCAACTTATTTTATTAATTCAGAAGAATTTAGCTGATTATCATTTTTAAAATAATGGATTATCGGGGGAGTTAGTAACATAAAACAATGGGCGAAACACAAACGGTAGTCAGAGACGAGTTGCACAGCAACAATTAAACAGAAACACTTTCATTTCAATCGCTTACTCGCAGTACTGTTAATAAAGTTTTGACAAACTTAGTACAGACTGCGGAACTCGCGTGCTCGCCTACTCCGTGGCGAGCTGCACTGAGACATCCTCGTCTGTCAGTTTGTAACTCACTTTATTAACAGTACTAACCGCTAAAAAGATTGAAATAGAAAGTGTTTCTGTAATCACCAACCCTCAAGAAATAGCTGTATGAGGGTTTGTGCAGATACATAGCTATTGTTTATGTTGCTAAGGGGAAAGGAGAAGGAGAGGTGTAGGCACACTTTTACTATAACGCTAACATTCCCTCATAGGAACGACTATTTTTAAGCTTAGTTGTAGTATATCTTGCCGTCCACATCTATATGATACAGCTTGCCCCTGATTCTACAGTCGTATCTATTGCCATGCTTCGTCATCATAAAAATAATACCAGTTTCCGTCTATGACCTGCCAACCTGATTTTAACATATTGCCGTTTGCATCATAATAATACCACTTTCTTCCGTTAGCCTTCCAACCCTTTATTAAAATCCGCCGGAGCAAAAAGCAGCTGGCGTTTTCCCTCTCCCGCTGCATTTATCACCTTTTCAGCACCCGCTATAAGTCTATACATGGGCTGAGTACGGCTAAACTCGACATCATCATTATGTGCGTATTTATAATATATATCCCCCGTCTATTATATTAAACCAGGTTACATTTTTCCTCAAGTACTGCCTGCTCTTCTCCCGAAAGCTTCCATTTTGTGACAGCTTTGATACTGTCCTTGCATCAGCACTTGGTGATTTTTGTTACAGTAAATGTTTCTCCGTAAATGTTAAACTGTATATCATCCACTATGCTTACCGGCTCACTTGCCCTGTAAAGTACTTGCCTTTCACCATTTGCCGCATCTAAAGGACCTCCTACAAAGTGAAACTGGCCTCGCCCTCTCCACAAAGTATAGAAAATCTGTTGTCAGTTATCATATATAACTTTCGCAACTGAATCCCGGAATTATAAGAGCATTTTCACGGTTGAAAGATCAATTAGATTTAAAGCCGTCCTTTTGCTCTGTAGTATAATTTATTATCAACTACATTGGGCATGGGGCTGCCTTTACAATTATCCACCGGAATTATATGTATATCTCCGGTTTGGGCGTTGGTAATATTCACACAGGCTATATGATAGCCCTGCTTTTTACCGTCATAATAGGTAAAAATAGCAATAATCTCCAACCAGGGTATCCAGACTTAACCATACATCATTTGCGGAATTATCAAAACTTATATTGGTAAGTCTTTCATTAACTCCGTACTACATTAAGCCTGTAAATATTTCTGTCCGTATCCTGACTCGGTATATCGCCCCTTGCGGTATTGGCATAATATATATAACCGTCCTTGTATTGCATATCCTTAGGATATATCTCCCCGAAAGCCGGTGCCAGGGCACCGTTGGCACCTATGCTGTACAGTCTTTCATTGTCAAAGGCATTTCTAAAATATATATTGTCACCTGCTCTTATTATACGTGCGTAGCATAAAGTATTGCCGAACAGATTGCCGTCATCCAGGGCACTGTTTGTGGAACCTCTATTGCCAGATAAAGACTCCCGCTCATCTGTCTTTTCCTCACTGTCTACAGTAGTTTCTTGACTATCCTCCTCGTTTTCTTTATTTTTTTCTTTCTTTTTTTTATCCGACTTGGATTTTTCTTCCTCTTTGGTACTTTCAGCTCCCCCACCCATAAGACCTGTAATACTTGAGCAGGCGCTTACAGTACAAATACTTAGTAAAGTGCACATTAATATCAACAAATATCCTTTTTCATATACATCTCCCCTTTATAATATATTAAAGTTAAACTTCTCACACCCCGAATGCGGAGCGTAGCAATGTTCATTACATCTTAAAGATGGGAAGTTTGAGTTTAAAATACATCTTTTCTTTATTTGTATTTCCTCTTTGTCCAAACTGTGTCCTGTAATTTACTTCATAAGTAATTTACTTCATAAGTATATTAAATCAACTGTTGCTTAAAGTAAATGAATCCGGGTCAAATAATTTCAAATGTACCGTACTCTTGAAATAATGCTAGCATTAACCCACCGTCTAAAGCCGGTGGGTTAAGGTAACATATATATCTTGTGATACAATAAGCGGTGTTATGAGAGTATGAAATCAAAGAATGAGACATTTTGGACAGACGGATATTTTGTTTTGTAGCGAAGGCAATGTCTATGAAGAAATGTTAAAGCAATATATAGAAAATCAAGGGTAGAAAGGCGGGTGAGCTTAATGTTAAAGGCATATAGATATCGGATTTATCCAAACAAAGAGCAAGAAATACAGTTAGCAAAAGACATTTGGCTGTTGTCGTTTTGTGTATAATCAAACCCTTGCGTACAGAAAGGCATGCTTATGAAAAAGAAAGTCTGTCAGTAAAACAGATTGTAATAATTATTGCAATAGAGAGCTAAAAAAGTTTATGAATGGCTAAAAGAAGTAGATAAATTTGCTTTAACAAATGCAATTTATAATATGGATAGTGCTTATCAAAAGTTTTTCAAAGAACATGCAGGTTATCCAAGGTTTAAGAGTAAGCACAGTAATCGTAGATCATGACTACAACTAATTTTACAAATGGGAATATAACTGTAGATTTTGATAGAGGAAGAATAAAGCTGCCAAAATTAAAAATGGTAAAAATAAAATTACATAGAAAATTCTTAGGTCAGATAAAGGCGGCAACTATATCTAAGGTACCAAGCGGCAAGTACTATGTGTCTATTCTTGTAGAAACCGAACATAGTCCGCTTGTAAAGACAAACGGACAAATAGGAGTGGATCTAGGAATAAAAGATCTATGTATCACATCAAATGGAAAGAAATATGAAAAATCCAAAGACAATTAAAAATATGAGAAAAAGCTTGCAAAATTGCAAAGACAATTAGCAGGTAAAACAAAAGGGCAGGAACTATCAGAAAAAGGAAAGAAATAGCACTATGCCATGAGAAAATAACTAATACAAGAAGAGATTATCTGCATAAGATCTCAAGCGAAATTATAAACGAAAACCAAGTGATAGTTTCGGAAAACTTACAGATAAAAAACATGGTGAAAAATCATAATTTAGCGAAATCTATCAATGATACATCGTGGTATGAGCTGACAAGGCAACTTGAATATAAGTCAAAATGGAACGGCAGAACTTATATTAAGATAGATAGATTTTATGCAAGCAGTCAGATATGTTTTAGTTGTGGATATAAAAATACAAATGTAAAGGATCTGAAAGTAAGAGATTGGATATGTACTTTCTGCAATACAAAACATGATAGAGATATCAATGCGGCAAAAACATATTGGCAGAAGGATTAAGAAAAAGCAGTATAAGAAAATGATAGGGCAGGGACTGCTCCAATTAACGCCTGTGGAGATAGTAGGTTACGAGGTCAGCGAAGCAGGAAACCCATAGGGCTTTTAGACTATGGGTAGTTCACCGGACGAAAACGAGCCTATAAAAACAATAGAGATTCATACTATTTTTAGAAATAATATTTTTGAGAAGCTTGACTTAGTATATATCAAGATATATACTAAGAAAAAGGAGGGTGATTTTTATGTTGACAGCAAAAATTTTTGAAAATGGTCGAAGTCAGGCAGTAAGATTACCAAAAGAATGCAGATTTTCATCAGATGAGGTTTTTGGTAAATAAAATAGGTGATATAGTGATATTATTGCCAAAAGAGCAGTAATTGGGATTCTTTGCAGCAGCTATAGATATGTTCTCAGACGATTTTATGGATGATAAAGAGAGCTTCGTTACAGGAAGAGAAATACTATGAGATATATGCTTGATACCAACATATGTATATATATAATAAAGAACAAGCCAAAAAGGTTATTATGGAATTAAAAAGGCATAAACCGTCAGAGGTTTGTGTTTCGGCAATAACCTATGCAGAACTTGCCTATGAGTGTAGAAAAAGAGCATGGCTGTTGAAAAGAACAGGCTTTGCACTTGCACTGTCTTTTCAATATGAAGTACTCAACTTTGATATAAAAGCAGCAATTCACTACGGAAAAATTCAGTACATATCTTGAAAACAAGGAACTCCTATCGGATCATTGGATATGATGATTAGCAGCACATGCTATGTCACTTGGATATACAGTGGTCACAAATAATATAAAAGAATTTCAAAGAGTACCGGATCTTAAGTTGGAGGATTGGACATAATTCAGAAAAATGCTAATGATATTTTGTACCTAAACAAAGCGAAAGGAATGAGTATAATTATGAGGGCGATCTTTGATATTTGTAATTTGCATATTATCTGTAGGCTACTGTTTACAGGATGTAAGCCCAGGTAGCAACAAAGATGCTGATGAAGTAATTGAAGAAACTTCTGAAAAAGAAACAAAAAGCAAGTATCGGATAAAAAGCAAAAGTTAAAGAGTACAGCTGTAAAGTGACGGCAATCTTGTCGGAAATATGGTCTGCTACGGAAGAATGGTAAATAACGGAGAGTCATTCTATTTTAGAAAATCCGAAAAAGGATCAGGAGATTTATTCTGTAGATATGAGCGGAAATGTAAGGAGAATATCCGGTGATATTTTTATGAAGGATATGCATATCTTAAATGGAAATATTTATTATGCCAATACCAATATAGAGATCAAAAGGATACTAATTTTACAGACCATAATCTGTATAGATACTCTATTAATACCGGAGAAAATACAAAACTTACAAACCTTGATTTTGGGAGTCGGAGATGACAGTTGGTTTAAGTTTTTGAAAGTCTTGTAGACAACTATTGCTATTTCAGCTATTCGAACGGTCAGGACGGTATATATCATATTTGCAGAGTCGATATAAGCGGACTAAACTTTACCGAGCTGTTTACAATACCTTCAGGACAGAATGTGGGAAATCCCAATGTCAGTGTGGTGGATAAAAGATATGTATACTTCAGCAAAGAAGGATTTGACTGCTACTGATATGGAAAGTGTTAAAATACCGTAGTAATTCCCGGCTTTGATCACAAAACTATATAATCTATAGCGAGTACTCTATATTATACCGAAACAGATCCCTATCTTAGAAGCAGTGACCTTAAAGGAAAAATCATAGTTTTATGACGGTTTCGGGACTCAGATTTAAAGCAGACAGTGTACAGTTCAATATCTATGAAAATACTCTATATGTACTGGAAAAGTCCTATAGTCAAAGGATGGGTTCACTAAAGAAAATGGATATTGACGGAAGCAATGTAGTTGATATAGCGGAGGATATAAACTGGTTTAATATAGTGAGCGGAAACGTATTCCCTAAGATACTGGGATGGGAAGAGCAGACCTGATACAGAGCTATATACTTATAATATCGCAGCCAATACTCCTATAGGTCAGATGGTAAACTTCGATGCGGCAGTGGCAAATGCAAAGCCTGAGGTAGAGATGCCGCAAATGAATGGTTATATGACAGCAATATGAGAGTACTTTCTGATAAGGAGGTAAACGCAATAGACCCAAATACAGCAAGATACGCTCTTAATGAAATCTATGCAAGAAGGGCAGAAAAATTTAAGGACTTGGAACTACAAAAATTATTTTAACGGACAGTCTTGGTATGTCGGTACTATTGAACCTGACAATTTTGATGAAAATATCCTTACAGCAATAGAAAAAGAAAACACCAAAAAGTTAAATTTGAGAAAAGAACGGAAATATGGTAATGTCTAGTGCTTCACTTCCCGAAGCAAAGTATTTGCCGTATGAAAAGATAAAAATATTAGCCTTGGATTCAAAGAAAGCTATACTGGAATAGAGGATGATGTTAAAGCAAAGTATACTGAATAACATAGGATATGGAGTAAGAATTTGGGGGTAATATTTATGATCGTGGAGACTACTATGAAGTAACAAATGTGAGTCTATATACATCATATATATACGACACTGAACCCACAGACTATATGATAAAGCAAGCATCTCTGAAGGATACTGGGATTATACCGAATCATTTTCAACTCAATAGCGGCAAGTGGGTTATAAGTGGTGACATGGATAGTGAATATGGTTATGCTTTTTATACAGGAAGCATATATGTGAGAAAAGATGCGATAATTCTTTGCGGAAGAGAAACAGAGACCGGTGAGTATAAAAGGGTGTTTTGTGCATTAAAAGATGTTTTTGCAGAACTGTCTGCAGATGGTGTGATTAATAGCATATATAGCTGAGCTTGATGAAAATGGGTATGTAACGGTATTATCAAAGCAAGAATGGGGTTAATCTATTGTGGAGGAATTATGAGAACGAAGAAATTTTTGATATTTGCAATTTGCATATTATCTGTAGGCTTACTGTTTACAGGATGTAAGCCGGGTAGCAGCACAGATGCCGATGAAGTAATTGAAGAAACTTCTGAAAAGAGAAACAAAAAGCAGTATCGGATAAAAAGCAAAAAGTTAAAGAGTACAGCTGTAAATGACGGCAATCTTGTCGGAAATATGGTCTGCTACGGAAGAATGGTAAACAACAAAGATTCATTCTATTTTAGAAATCCGAAGGATCAGGAGAGAATTTATTCTGTAGATATGAGCGGGAATGTAAAGAGAATATCCGGCGATATTTTTATGAAGGATATGCATATCTTAAATGGAAACATTTATTATGCCAATACCAATATAGGGGATCAAAAGGATACTAATTTTATAGACCATAATCTGTATAGATACTCTATTAATACCGGAGAAAATACAAAACTTACGAATCTTGATTTTGGAGTCGGAGATGACAGTTGGTTAAGTTTTGAAAGTCTTGTAGACAACTATTGTTATTTCAGCTATCTGAACGGTCAGGACGGTATATACCATATTTGTAGAGTTGATATAAGCGGACTAAACTTTGCCGAGCTGTTTACAATACCTTCGGGGCAGAATGTGGGAAATCCCAATGTCAGTGTGGTGGATAAAAGATATGTATACTTCCTTACCAAAGAAGGATTTAACTGCTATGATATGGAAAGTAAGCAAAATACCGTAGTAATTCCCGGATTTGACTGCCAAAACTATATAATCTATAACGGTACTTTATATTATACCGAGACAGATCCCTATCTTAGAAGCAGTGACCTTTACAGGACAAAAATAGTTTATGACGTGTTCGACCTGGACTAAGTAGACAGTGGTCAGTTTCTAATATCTATGAAAACACCTTATATGTACTGGAAAAGTCCGTATGAACGAGGATGGGTTCACTAAAGAAGATGGATATTGACGGGAAGCCAATGTAGTTGATATAGCGGAGGATATAAACTGGTTTTAACATAGTGAGCGGCAAATGTATTTCCTAAGGTACTGGGACAGGAAGAGCGGACCCGATACAGAGCTAGTATACTTATAATACTCGCAGCCAACAGCCTCCCACCGTCAGGTAGCCAAGCTACGATGTGGTGCAGTGCCAAATGCAAAGCCGAGATATCTACAGCGGTGACAAAATGCACAGTCAATCGGTTCGGAAAAAGATGATGATTATTATGAAAGGATGTATGCACTCGGTGATAAATGAGTATCAGTGAAATATTAGCTAACGAAGCTGTCACCACGGTTAAAAGACCTGACAGTTCTGATAGATATGGTTTTTATGATATAAATAGAACGGAATCAAAAGAAATGGTGATAATATCAGAATATTTTACATCTTGCTTATATTTGTATACATTGCACAACGGTTCGCTGGAGTTGACTGGAACATATGATACATGGAGAATGGGTAGAGATATTATGGAGGGAGGATGTATTTATGAATATATATATGAGAGAGGAAGATAGCTATAACATATATGAATTAGATGATAGCGATAACCTTGTGGCAATATCATTAGTATCAAAAGAACAGCAAATTTCTAGAAAATGGAATGGAAAACATACATATATATGATAAATAATATGAAAGTATCCAGAACTGATTTTGATAATTTTTGCCGACAATATGGTATTAATGAAGAGACCGGAATGTCAAATAAGTCTATAACCGGTAAATATATGGGAACTAGAAGTTTTTAGATATTGGCAGATGATAGAAGTGTAAGTGAATTGCATGTCCGCAGTCAACAGTTCTTTCAGCCAAAACTGCCATAAGGTTGATTTTTCTTTAGACGGTTGCGTTGCAAAGACAGATTTGATACCATAAAGCAAAAATGCGAACTTCTCATTAAATCTCTTTTATGTAGTGGTGAAGGAATTCATTGGTTTTATTGATATCGGTTACGCCTGCGAGCCTAAGCTTTGGTAGGCAGGTGTAACTGTAAAGTCCGATTTAATCTTTCTATGCGTCCCTTGGTTTGTGGTATACTAGCTTGATTCAAGCTCTATGCCAAGCTGTTTGCAGGTGTAAGCGTACTGCGTATGGGTGACTTTTGCCATCAAACAAGACATCTCTCTCTTGCAAGTAACACAGGTCGTCGATCTATAAGAAAACCGGAGACTTTTATACCTTTTATAATCTCGTAAGGATCAACCCAATATCATATATGGCTTTTAGAGAACTATATTCTTATTAACTATTGACTTTTCTGTAAATTTTATTATATTATATCCCTAGTCCTCCAGAAAGCAAGGATAAACTAAGGTTTGCGTCTTTAGCTCTAGTTGGTAGAGCAGTAGACTCTTAATCTATTTGGTCCAGGGTCTCGAGTCCCTGAAGACGTACGAAAGGCTCTAGCAGACATTGAGCTAAAAGATAGGAAGGGCTGGCTCAAATTATAGTCCCCTTTCCACTTCCCAAAGCCTTCTGTCGGAGGATGGTTTTGCCGAGCATACATAAATTTCTGCACCGGTGGTCGAGGAAAATATAAAAATAACTCTGTAGGAACGTCTCGCAGTGTCGGTACTTTTTCTGCAAACATCGGTGTAGCCAAAATAGCACCATTACACACAAGGACTCTAAGCAAAAGCGCCTTTCCGTAAGAAGTTATTTTTATACATCCAAAGTCACCAAAAAGTCTTTATTCTGCCTTAGCCACTCCTGCGACAGCAGCTTCATTACACTCCACTGATTTCCGAAAAGCTCCATTCTGGAAGTCTCAGGCTTCGCCTGCTCGGCACTCTGCCTTTCACCTTGATACTCCACGCCGCTTATCATCTTATTTTTGCAACTGACATTCGCATATTATCATTAATATCAGCAGTTTTCAAGACTTAACTTTGCAGCCTCATAATCACTACTCTGGACATCCGCATACACAAAGAATTAAGATTGGTCTCTAAATTAGCCATCTGCTCCTCACTTAAAGCCCTGATTCTTTTCATTTCATGTCCCAAAGACCTTTTATACTTTGTACTTTCTGAATTTATTAATGTAAAAATTATTACCTATAGCCTTATATCCTCATCAGGATTAAATGTATTCATTTTTACCAAGGTCTAACCAGCGTGGAACTATATTCGCTGGATTGTCTCGAGTTCACTCCAGCCGCAGAGCATAATAAGGCTCTCAGACTCCTTGCTGGCCACCGTTGCCCAGACGACTCCTAACCTCCTGTGCCTGAAGCTGCGTCTTTGTATACTCAGCCGAGGTGCATCTATACCTGAACTTTCCGCAGCCTTTTGCCGCTGTCTTCATACCCTCGTGTAGAGCTTAAGCGTTTTATCGGAAAGCTCTTCCGACTTTGGCTAGTGAATCATAAACTTATAACATAAGTCACTCCGTCAGACGCTGCATGGCAGCCTGTCTTATCGGTCTGTTTGTAGAGCTTATTTTGAAAGAGATGTCTCTTGCCTTATTCATACTCCCAGGACCGCGTGCTCAGTGTGATCTGCCTGTGCTGTATACAGGCATACATTGGAAAACCTGCGCCCTCTTTGAACTCATCCGGAAAGCAGTCTTAATTCCTTGCGGGCACTCTCCAAACCTAATGCTGTAATCTGTTGCTTTATATTGGAAGTATTAACTTGTCCATGCCGAAGATTATACTTGGATTAAAAATTATTGACCAAATCTTCTATCTCGAATACTCAAGGTTATTGTCCATAAGTTTTGACCATTCTTCTTCACTATAGGATGACTTGCCGTACTTTATAGTATTATCAGCGGCAAAACACTGTTTCCTATAAGACTGCTGCCAAGAGTCGTGATAAGTAAAAAGCATATCTTAAATTTATCTCATAAGCACCACCTATGGCTGACCCAGCATTGAAGCCAGTCTGCTACAGCCGAATTATAGTTTTCCCAAAGGAGCTCCCAGTGCAAGCTCGGCTTGTCTAGTATTCTTTTAATATTTCTCGCGCTCATTACAACTAAACTCAAGCTGTGTAGTAGCTACACCCAGTATTCTCTTTTGCCTTAGAGAAGTTTCCAGATCTTGCCGCTAAGTTCAAGCTCATGCCTTATGAAATTAAGCTTTATCCCTTTTGCACTTTACCAGACTCTATAAAGGGTCTGTACATTTGCCCTTTATATTCCTCTTTGGTACCTGAACCTATGGCAGTGCTGTTTAAGCTCTTTTATTTGAGTATCCGACTTGCACTGCCGCTTTTCTTTTACTGATCTCAAGCGCATAATCTCTCTTCCACAGCCTTTTTATATCTTCTTCAACATTTATCTCATCAACATTTTGTAACTCTTCCTCACTCTAAACCGGTACCAAACCTATTCGGCCTCAGAGACCGTCTACAAAAACCGGTCACGATCAAGAGCTTATCTCTCATCAGCCAAGGCGGCATTGCTTTGATCGCTTAAGGTCTTGTTAGCCTCCATCACAGCCCTCTGGCACTTTGTAAAACATCAAGATTTGCTGCCACACCGACAGCTGGTCTTTGCCTGTGCATTGGCAAGATTAAGTTCAGCTACTTCCACCGCCTTTTGTGGCGCCTCTTTTGACACATCCTTGCTATAGTAAGATATCATCAAAGTTTTGTATTTTGAACCAGACTAAGTCTTGCACTTTCATATGTAAAGTACTGTACCTCATAGTCTTCAAGCGTCGTATCCGCTGAGTTTTTCAAGTTGCTTATCGTTGCCCTTGACTGTGCAATACTTGCCATCATAGGCACATAAGTCATACTGTCCGGATCCGGCTCTGTAAGACTGTCTTCTATTTTTCCGCCATGTCTCTATAGCCTTGAGACACTTGAGAATTCTTCCTGCCTCGTAATCCCTTGTAAACTGCTGCATATTTGCCTGATTAGCCTGTACCGTAGCATTATATTCGGTAACCAGTCCGTCTATTTCTTCATAATCAAGGTTCATATCCCTAAGTTTTGCCCACTCTTCTTCAGTCCTTGAAAATGTCGGACTCTTAGCTAGGCTCCTTAATGGAGCCTGGCTAAGTCCTGCTATAATAAGACTTAAAACTAATTATAAACTGTATGCTTTTTAATATATCTTTTCTTTTACCATATTTTACCTATCCCTCTCTTTCAAGAGCCTCTTTGATACGCTTTTTCTCTTTCTGTCTATCATCTTATACAGTGCAGGCAGTAATAAGTGACAGAAGAGTTGATGCCATAAGCCCTCCTACATTGACCAGGGCAAGACCTTGCAGGTTCTTTCCGGAATCTCCGTATGCAAATGCCAGCGGAAGCATGGAAAGTACCGTGGTAAGTGTAGTCATAAGTATAGGTCTGAGTCTTGTAGCCCCTGCTTCTACAAGTGCAGTGTCCACATCCATCTCTTCCCTGTACTGGTTTACGGTATCAATATACAGGATTCCGTTGTTAACTACAGTACCTACAAGCATTAAAAGTCCTACCATGGCTGTCATATTGATCTTAACACCGCTAAAGTACAAAAGTCCGAAGGCTCCTATTAATGAAAACGGTATTGTAAACATTACCATAAATGAAAATCTCGGTGACTCAAACTGCATAGCCATAACTATAAATATAAGGAATATAGCTGTTAAGAGTGCATTAAGTAAAGAATTGATTTCCTTACCGAGCATCTTGGTATAGGCACTGTTGGTTCTGCTTATATTGCTTGGAAGACCGGCATTATCCACAACCGCATCAGCCAGCTTTTGAGCATCTCCCTTAAATCCGCTTGCGATATTTGCGCTTATAACCACTCTGTAGGTCTTGTTTTGCCTTACTATCATGGATGCCTCATCGACAAACTTAATACTTGCAAGATCGGAAAGCGGAACCTTAGCTCCTGTAGGTGTAGAGATCATCATATTTGAAACACTCTCCACATCCTAGTATTCATTTTCCGGATACTCAAGCTTTACTTCTATTACGGAGTGATCTTTTGAGTACTTCATAACTGTAGAGCCTGATATATTTTGATATACCATTCCGCCTATGGCTGAGGGACTTAAACCAAGAGCCTGTGCCTTTACCGGATCCACATCTATATTGACGGTTGAAGCTGCATTTTCCGCATCTGAATGTACATTCTCAAGATAAGTTTCTTTTCTTAAAAGCTCAACCATATCATCCACCTTATATTTCAGTGCTTTATAATCCCGTACTTACAAGGTTTATACTTACCGCACCTCCGCGTGCTCATACCTCCGTTATCGGAATAAAGCTTAACGGTTATGGCGGCATCACTTATATTTGACATCTTTTCTTGAATTCATCTATTACGGTATAAGTGCTTTTCGCTCTCTCTTAAGATGCACAGTCATATTTCATACCCTAAGTTTGAATTTATAGAAGTACTTGCAGCAGTATAGTGTTGATACTTTTCTACATCCTTTTCTTCTTTCACTATATCTTCTATCTGAACCGCTACCTTATCTGCACTCTCTATATTAATTCCCGGTTGAACCTTGGCAGATATCTGAATAATACCCTTGTCCCCTTCAGGTACAAGCTCCATTCCAAGCTGCCCTGCCATAAAGAATGATAAAACAAGAAGTACTACCGCTATAAATATAACCAAAAACTTTCTCGGTATAGTTCCTCTTACTATCTTCCTATATCCGTTTTGTAAAAAGTTCATTATATGTACTGCCGGACTTTCTTCTCTTTCTTTAGGTCTTAGGAATACAAAAAGTAAAGGAACTATCATGGCTGCCGCTATAGGGTGAAGACACCATACAAAATACTATAGTAAAACCGAGTTGGCTGAATATCTGTCCTGCCAAACCTTTAAAGCAGTGCCAGCGGCAAAAATACGACACAGGTCGTTACTGTAGAACCTATTATAGATGCAAGTACTATCCTTGGACCTTCTACAGCCGCCTCATAAAAACTCCTGCCCTCCTTTGCTCTGAAACAGCTTTCTATTACTACTATGGAAGAGTCCACTATCATACCTACACCAAGGCTGAGACCTCCTATGGATATGACATTCATACCGAGACCCCGCAGTCCCATCATAGTAAGTGCTAAGCAAAGATACGGTATGGAACTTCCTACTATAAGAGAGCTTTATTCGAAGAATGCAAAAGTACTATCATTGAAAGAACTACCGCCATGATCAATGTTTCAAATACACCTCTTTATAGCAGCTCTATATCATCCGCACTGTCATAGATTATATCTACCGAAAGATCATTGTTTTGAGCCTTTAAGTTGTCTATTGCCGCCTTCACCTCGGATGAAAGCTCTACTGCAGAAGCACTTTGCTGCTTTTGTATTGAAAGGCTTATTACATCTTCTCCGTTATATCTACTTAAAGAACTTGTCTTGTCAAGCGTATTATACATTGCTATATCCGAAAAGTATTACTTCCAACTTGCAAGCGGTATAACCATATTTTTATTTTCTCGGTATCCTTAGTCAGCAGATATATTTACATTGCTCCTGTCTTCCGAACTCTGCAGTACCTGCCGGTACGGAAAAGTCATTGAGTTTATAATATCGGATATGCTTTGTATATTAAGTTTGTATTGTGCAAGCTGTAAGGGCCTCTATTTTGTATAGTTTTAATAGCCCTCCGGTTATATCGACTTGCGCTACCGCAGCTATTTTTTTGCAGCTCCGGAACTATATAGTGTTCTAACATAGTTATATAAATTTTACTGTTCCTCCACCTTACCATAAGCTGCATGGAAGCCTGCATATTCATATTGATTTCTATTATATTGGGATTTCATCCAATCTTATCGCAAAATTGAAGATTTCGCCTTGTCAAGTACTCTTTAAGCCCAAATACGCAGTATCCATGTTGGTTCCGGTATTTGTACTGTATCTGTATAAGTGGATACATTCTATCTTGACATGGAATATATATCTTCCGCCACCGCTTAAAGTATGTATGGAATCTTTCTTATCTCTTTGTTGCTCCATACATCCTCCGAGTTCGCAATTCGATATACCGCTAGATATGCTACGGGAAAGTTCATTTCAGGTATAAAGTTCCTGCTTAGCTCCTATTACCGTGCTTTGAACCGGAAGTATTATAGTAACCAGTGCCAGTATTAAAGTTAATGGTCTCTTTTTAAGGTAAATTTCTGTTAACTTCAGTTACCTGTTCCTTACTGCCGTTTTTCGCAATCTCCGCACCGTCATAAAGCTCACTGCTCCATGTAGTTATAACTTCTACCTTTCAGCGCCAAGTTCAGATTTAAGTTCCGCAAAGTCCGCATCATAAATTCCTATTTCCACCTCTGTTTTTGTTGTGTTTTACTGTCTTGTAGAGGTAAATGTAGGCTTTTCCTTTAAAAGCCGGCAGCTGAGATCGGTATAACTTTACCCTTGTGCCTGCTTATTCATAAGACTTACCTTGCCTTTAAATTTACGCTTAGATTGGCTCCTCATCTATACCCGCCTTACATCACAGTTCGGTAGTAGCGGATAGTATTGGAAATCACCGGCGTGCTTTTAACATCACCGCCTGTAGCCTTAATCGTTACTTCATCTCCTACATTAAGTACTTCTTTGCTATCAGAAGTAATACCGAATTTGGCGGTAAGACCTCCGTCTGCGGTTACTATAAATGCTCTCAACTTGGGTGAAACAATACTAGGTACTTATTCTACCTTTCCAGTTCTGCCATAGGAGCCTTTATAACACTGTAGATTCTTTATGATTATATTTCGTGTTTTAGCTGTATGTTTTGCATTTTCACTTGCTGAAGCCGCCTGATCCAAAACTCCGTTGTGATACTCCGGCAGCATCAACAATGCTCTGTTCTTGTGTGTAGTTGGTCTGCACTTGCATACCTATTCTCTTGCCTCGATCCATTTGTATTTTGAAGCTCCTTCCAAGGTATCCGCCTTTATGCTTGCAAGTTCCTCTCCCTGCTCTACCCCTGTTCCGAGCTTTGTATCAGTGTCAATATTCTGACATTTGAGGGTATATATGTACACCTTCTTGCCGCTCTCCACTGTGGCTACTTGACCTGTACATACAGTACTATATCCTTATTTTCATTGCAAGTAGTTCAACAGTAGGTACACATAAAACTTCGTCTTGTCTGTTTTGTACTTAAGAATTCAGATGCTACAATAGTAAATTACATGTCATGTACTTAACCATAACAACTCTTTTTCATACATTCTTTACCTTCATTTTAATTGGTGCACTATATTTTTTGAAGTTGCTTGATTCAGTGCAGTGTATCATTATTATCCAGCCTTATTACTACTTTGTTGATATATTGTAACACTATATAATAAAGAGAACTTTGAACTTGATTTAACAAGCCTGATTTTAATTAAATATCAACGATACATTGCACTAGTGCATATATTCACATTTTTCTATAAATTATTCAGATGACATCACAGCCTAATTTCTTCATTAAATCTTGTAAGAACTTGAATTTTCAAGTCTTCTTTCTTTGGGATAGGGAATCACACCCGGATCCAGCCATATATTTATAAGTATTGAAAATGTTTCCGCACATTCAAGTGGTTTTTCTACATTTAACGAGCCGTCCTTGTCATCAATTTCTACTATATCCGTACATGGGAGCATCATAATTTATGTTATTTTTTTTAAATATATATAACTATATCCGGACTTTTTATACATTGATATTCATCCGGGGCTAAATTCTTTGAATTTATTTTCAACTATATTCATTGAGTATTATCCAGAAGGTATATTATCTTTTCTCTCCTCTGTAACCGTCCGTTTTATGGATCGATCAACCAGTATACTTCTCTTGTAATTCCACATACTTATTTATAATTTTATTATCTCATCCTTCGACTTGTAATGATGGTATATCGCCCTTTGAAAGTTTTGCTCTCTGATATATCCCAAGCTACTTTGTCAGCCTCTTTTCAAAAAGTTTTCCGCAGCCCTATAATAAGTTCTGCTTTCCTGTGCATTATTATATCGCCTTGACATAGATTCTCCTTTTGCAAACCGACCGGTCGGTTTGTTTTGTCCGGAAGTATAGCAGTATTATTATTTTGTCTATAGCATAAACAATATTGCGTTAAGCAGCATAAGGATCGCGAAAGGAATTTGTGGCAGCAACATAAACAATTAAACAGCGATGACACAGCGATAATTAACAGAGACGCCTATTTCCGATCAGCAGCACCAGTACCGTTAACAGTTTCGACAATTTGGTACAGACTGCGGATCCCGTGTGCCTGCCTGCTCCGTGGCGAGCCGCACTGAGCGTCCTCGTCTGTAAGATGTAACTCACTTTGATGAGCAGATGCTAAACGCTAAAAAGATTGAAATAGAGTGTTTCTTTTATACGCAGCCCACAAGAAAAGCTGTTTAAGGGACGAGTGAGATAAATAGCTATGTGTTTGCGTTGCTAAAAAGAAGAGAGAGAGGGTGTGTAGCAGCGACTTTATTCCAACCATAAACAGCTATATAAAATCGAGTAGAGAGAGGCTGAGCCCATACTCGCTCCACAGGTCGGCATTCGCCACAAAGCGATAGTTCACTACACCGTCCTCGAGATATCAGCAAAAGCGCCGACAGCTCATCGGTTAGCTGTCGGCACCTCATGTGATTCTACATGTACTCTAGTGTGCGTATCGTTGATATCCGGCTATTACCACTTTGCTCTGGGATGGTTGTAACATATGCCTAAAGAGAGTTAAGCTCTCCTACTCCTGTGTGCTGATATTAAATTAAATGTCAATGATGCTACGCTCGGGTTCATAAAAACAAGCGTGTTTCCTATCAATAGTAACATATTGCAGGGCGGTCTTTATTTATAATATCGCCACAATGCCTTTGCGGAAGAGCTCGGCATAGCCATACAGCCGTGTGAACCTCCGGACTTATATATACCGCCGACACGAGCAGACGCCAGTTCGCATCATGCATACCCTATCACCCGTCCAGATCGTGGCATCCAATATGCCACGGAGCTGCGTAATCCGGACCTCTTAAGACCACATTTTCGCTTTATAATTTACCTGAGGCCTCGAGGCCGAGTCTTTCCTCCTCTACAGTGCACCGCTACAATATCCGGTGAGGTGTAGGGTTGCTCATCATACATAGTAGTAAAGTTTTGATTGCCGAGGCTCATTTCCATTACAGGTATTACCGAAGTCGTTACCCTCAAAGTGATACTGGCTCTTTGATGATACGGTTCTCGTTCTACCTGCTCACCAAGCCAGTATAGAGGCTCCTGATAAGCTTGAAATTCACCCTGCATGCACTCGCCAGCCGTGTTTTCTTAGCAGGTATCTCAACCTCTCTGGAATCGGTAGTCCTTAGTCCTCCGGCTTTCTTCCCAAGGTAATCGCCCACCTTTCTGCCAGTTCGTCAACAAAACTCTGATACCGCCTTCATCCAGTGTACATTACCTTTCTTCATCTACGCTGTGCCACTCAGCTCTATACGTTCGCCGTTACAGCGCGATCCGCCGCGCAACTATAACCGTTGCCGCATGTTTGCTAAAGTACATCCTGTGCAGATAAAAAGCTTGGCATCATCATCCTTAATCTTTGCAGTTACACGAAACTGTATCCGCATCAAGGTCTTCTGTAAAGTCCAAGTTGTATCAAGGAGAGATTTTCATTTTCGCCTTTGCCTTATCACATCTATTCTAGTTTCCGTCGTATTCTTTTCTCAACACATAACCGCTGTACGTGCGCGTAACTTGCTATGCATGCATCTCTTGCTTTCTTTGCAGCTTTGCTTCCGTAAGAGACGGTTAGCCAGCCGGATAGTCTCATATTCCAGCTTAGCATTATCTAAATCCACAGTAACGCTTCACCTTATGAGGATTCTTCGCGAATAAAGTATATCGGCCATTTATAGACTTCCGATTTTCCTAAAATAGATATATAGACTTATCCGGTTTATGGCGAAGATCTCACGTCGCTGCTGCCCTTATTATACAAGCTTCTCTCACCTTCTCAGTACAATATCTCAAGACTATAGTTGCTTTATCGGTTTTGTAATTCTTCATCTCAGGCATCAATAGTTTCATAACTTGCATCTGTATAATTAATAGTAGTAGTAGCAAAAATCTCTTCCAAAGTAGTGTGCACTCCTCGAAAGAATAAACCACGTGCAAAGTCCCAGACCCACAAATTGATGCGGCATATATCTTTTATTGTTTTTAGATTTCTCTTTCTATATTTCACCATCCCTTCTTTGCCGGTGGTCTCGCTTTGAGCGACACACTTTCCAAGATTATTGCTTTGTTGCTTCCTTAAAGCTCATCGGCTTTTGCACTAGCCCAGCTTTCTCATCAGGCTCTGACTCATTGCCTTCTGCTTGCCGACTTCTCAGTGCCCTCTTCCTTTGCTTTGCGGCATATTTTCTTTTCTTATCGGGCCTCTTTTTGCCCTCATTGCCTCTTTTCTGCTTTGTCGCCTTCTTTTCGGTGCCCTCTTCCTCAGCTTGCAGCGCCTATTTTCTTTCCGATCGGGGCTCTTTTGCCTTCATTGCCTCTCTGCTTTGCCGACTTCTTTTCAGTGCACGTCTTCCTAGCGCTGCATATTTTCTTTTATCGAGGCTCTTTTCGACCTTAATACCTTCTTTTGACTGTTTCTTCTTTTTAATCTCTTCTTTCTCAATCTCTCTTCCTGCTGATTTCTTCTTTCTCGGGCTCTTTTTCTTTTCTTTACTTCGGTATCTTCAATATTATTATCCTGCGCTAGCTATCTGTTTCTTCATTTGTTATATTCTTTGCACCCAATGCTCTCATCACTCGGCTTTTTGGAGTTATCTTCAGGTCCTCCACCTGCGTCATTTACTTCCAAATCTTCCATACCCGAACTCCCGTAAATAAACTACTGACTTTATCTGATGAGTTATCCATTTTTATTAACATTACTTGATTTTAATGTGGATGTCGCATATTTTGTCGTCATATATATATCTTTCGCCTTGTATAATATAACGCGTCACACTATGGCAACACGTATTATAGAAATCATTAAAAAGCACTTTTTCTATTATGCTTTTGGTAAAGTTACAATTTTCTACGAAACAAAGGGCTTGTATATCGTTAAATAGTTTAACATTATATAACGTATATAAATTAGCGGGTAACTGATATGTGTCGTTATATGAATATTTTCGAAACTCTTCTGAATGTATAACAATTGTGTAAGGAACATAATTTATGAAAAGTTTATCTGGTAGGAATGTATCGCAGCTCTTGAAGCTCGACCTCAAAAGGCTTATTACCGAGCAAAATCACCCGGAGACATTGTCGGCAGTTCCGATGCTGAAGGAAGCTACCATAGACAACTTTGGATGAGAACCCGATGTTATAATATGTGATATCAAACTTGTTCAAAGGGAGAGTTGTCGCCGCGCTAAACAAAGCATGGCTCCGATGCTCGTTTGTTAGTATTATTGCAGGGTAAGGACGAGTTTATTTTGGACGAGCTACTTGCCCAGAGTGTAGAGATTTGTGCTTCTATGGGCCGGTAAATGATACAGAACATTTCCAATATACCTCACTTGGAAATGGGCAATTTACTAAAGCGTGCTATAGAACTCAGCCAATGCCAGCCGCCAGCCGTTCCTGTGCTCCGCGCCTGCGCATAACCTTGTGCAGTTACTCCTGAAAAGTTACAGATGTGATTCACTGGACAGGCCTCTTCGTAAGCTCAGGACCATATTAAGAGATACGTCGATTGATACGAGTGGGACAGGCTCTCAAGGACAATATAAATATTACTCGCCACCTTTTAGAGGGCTTGATATAAAGGGATATTCCTATGCGTGATTGCGTGATAAACTCGGGTGATAACTCAAAAGAGCATAGAGCAGCCTGTAAGACGATGCTACAAGTGCCGCTTCTCATCTCTTGCCATGCGTGGTATGGGGTCATGCGGATCCTACTCATATAATAACGAGTATGGAGACAGACTGTTCGGATTTGAGCAAATGAGAACCGAAATCAACTTATATGCGGTAAAAGTTCCAGCAAGGCTAATTTTTAAGAGCCAAGAAATTTATAGGCGGACTTATGGACTGCCAGCTTTGAAGAGTAGATGCCGCTTTGTATGCGTATTGTTGCGTCCGGCTTACACCGTTATTGGTCGTTCATCTTCACCGAAAAGAGCTTAAAATATTTAAATTGTTTATAAATCGGATGAGAAGATCAGTATCGGCCGGTAAAGCGGATAGAGATATGTGTGTATAATATATACGCTGACAAAAACACCTCCTTATTCAATCTTTTAGCGGCAGTGCCGGTGATAAAGTGAGTTACAACCTATTCACAGCAGCTTAACTATGATTGAAATAAGGAGTGTTTCAATGCATTAACAGTGCGACTGCAGAGTAACATATGGACACCAGTAGCTGTTAAAACACTCCTTATTCAATCTTTAGCAGCGGTGCGGTTGATAAAGTGAGTTACAAACCTTTTATCTCACAGCAAGCTTAACTATGATTGAAATAAGGAGTGTTTCGTGCATGTACCAACACTTGACTGTAATTGAAATAAATAGTGTCTTTCGCTTATTTTACTACCCGCGGCTAATACAAACCGCACCCGGAACCGCCAACTTTACATCTCAGTGTACAACGCACTACTTCACCCGGCACCTTCCGCATCAGCACGATATTCGGGCCTCATAGTAGTATTTGCCGCCATGCGACCTTCCGGTTTGTCACCTTCACCCTTCTCGCACAGAATAATACCATTTGCCGTTAACCTGTACCCAGCCTTTGCCATAGAGGCCTTCGGATTGTCGCCTTCGTTCTTACCATACAGATAATACCATTTACCGTTAATCTGTATCCAGCCCTTCTGCCATGCGTCTCCCCTTTAACGTGCTCTGCCTCCGGTTTTTCAAAAAGAAATACCGCAGTATTATTATATCTCCAGCCGGTAAGCATATGTAACGCTTGTTCATCAAAATAATACCAGTTCATTCGTCTGACCGTCGCCAGCAAGCTCCATCCACCTGAATCTGGGATAATCTCCGTCATAACTTCTGTACGGACCAGCCCTTTATCATCACTGCATCCATGCACCCATGCTTAATCTGCTTTAATGAGTCGCCGTTGCTGTCAGCTCTTACTCCTGAGGTCTACGGCTGCGCAGAGCCGCCATCACCGCCTCTTGCGACGACCGTTACTGAGTTGCATTGCCTGGTTTGCGGCTGGTATTACTTCCGGTTGCCGCAGAAGCTTAACTATACTGCGCGGAACCATAGATAAACTTCTGCTACGCTAACTCCTGTCAGGCCCTGCGCACCGGCAGACCATTGCAAAATTGCCGCCTTTTACTATTAAATTTATTTTCTTCATACCCTGAACCACTCTTTATTTTGAGTCTATATTTTCTTTTCTGAGCGACCTGTTGCTATCATTAAAAATGCCCAAAGAATTAGGTGCTTATCGAAGGTTAATCATGTACCACTGCCTGAGACATATAACACATGATAAAGCATAGCTACAGCCACCATGTATTTGATTATCCGATCCTATAAGTGCATATAGTAGTAGTCAAAAGTGCGGTAAAGATAAGCTGCTTAAACCTAGAGGTCCTATGGTGGCTAAATATTGCCAGGCACTCATTGTGTGCAGAGTCAAATATCTGACCCTGTAACCAGTAAAGCCTGTCACTTTTGCCTAAGCAAACTCCTTAACTCCCTTATATATATACCAGAAGGTGTCCGGTCCGGTACGAGTATTTTATGTATAAAACTGAGTTTGTTATACTCCTCTATGCAGGCTCTCCATATATCCTCTGAAAGTTCCCAACTGTCGTCAAATTTCTAAATATTCAATTACCGATTATTGATACAATTTCTCCTACATTTACTTTATATATTATAAACAATGCTATGACTGAGGCAAGTATTATAAATACCGGACCAGGTAGTGTAAGAGGCTTTTGATATTTTAAGCTTGTAGAAAGCCCTTCAATTTTGTCCGTTCTGTATTCTAATATAAAAATTATGGCTGTAAGCGCAAAGTGCCAAGACAATTTGATCTCAAATAAGCAAATCCCGATATATGAGCCGCCGATTCCTTTGTAATCTTATTATCTTATCGCATGGACAGTCTACAATTTGTATTATCTTTGATTACGGTCGCATAGCTTGCAAGTAGTGTAAAATACCTTCTCAACCTGTCTATGTTGAAAAAGCTGCCAAGGGCAGGCACATAGACGGCATAACTGACCTGGTGTCAGATAGCCGTTATCCGATCTTCCCATAGTTATTGCCATAAAACCTACGTAAAAGTGCGTATAAATAAAGCGTTATGGATTTTTAAGTTTTCTCTGTCATTTGTAAACATGTACAGTGTTGCCCGATAAACTTATCACCAAAGCCCTACAGAGGTCGTATAAAGTGTTAATATTTCCTATAGGTGGACGTAAACATCGGAACTTGAGGCTCTTGCATATTCCTCTCGAGTTTTAATATATCCATAGTAAGATAATCGCTTATGCCGAGTGCACATCAAAAATCCTCTACAACAAGAAGAGACCTTGATAAAATGTATGTAAAGCCGTCCAAGCACCTGCTCACTATAAAAGCAAAGCACATACTCGAGTAGTAAACGTAACCCAGTATGCCTGCCTCACTTTCTAAGATACGCTCCTTTACAAAAGGTACTGCTGTCAGGAGTTGATGTGATGGATATGAGTGTAAATATAAAGCATGCTATATCTATAATATCAAAGATTATTTACTAACAAGTCTGTATAATCCTGCCCTTTCGCGCAGCCTAACTTCTTGATATGACATCAGCCATATAAAGAAAACAGTCAGTATTAACCCTAAAACTTAAAACTACAAAAAGTGGTGGAATACAGACTTTCCAATATAATCAAAAATGCAGATCATTAAAAATTAAAGGGAAATATTACAACATGCCCATAACCAGATCGAAAAGCCCTAAGTCATCTCTGCAAAATAACTTTATCTTTTGTTTTCTTTATCGTGCCTGCTTCATGCTCTTCATCCGCTACTCCTCCTCTACAGAATTCCCATGCTTCTTTTGAAGAGTATACTATGCGTACAAATCTTATCTACCTCAATTCTTGTTTTACTTTTATACCTCTCATCACGGTCCAATATATGACTTTTGACATTATCGTTTTAGTGGCGGGTCAAGTAATGCTGCCAATTTCACTCTCTTTATATTCTCATCTTCCACCGGAAATACTATTTCCACTCTTTTTCCAGGTTTCTGCGCATCCAGTCCTGCACTTCCAAGATATATATACTCCTCCTCCATCTTAAAATAAAATACCCTTGCATGCTCAAGGAAGTTACCTATAATGGAACGAACTTTTGTATTATCACTGACTCCTTTATACCGGGTCCAGGGCAGCAGATTCACTCCTCACTATAAGGTCTATCTTTGACACCCGCCGCCACTTGCCCCATAAAGTGCCAGTATGATTTCTTTATCCGACAAAGAATCTCATCTTTGCACACTCTCATCTCCTTACGCTTTCAAACTTTTCGTCGGTAGGGTTTCATGTCGATCTATAAATGCCTCATCCGCCTGGGTGCTACTGTGAGTTTATTAAAACCTTGGGGTTTTGAACAGCCATTAACATAATTAAACGCGCCATGGCATCCTTGCCTATCTCCTGCCTTACAGGTAAAACATACCGAAGTCGGTAGAGGTTTTGCGGTACTGTCATTATAATTGCCTGTGTAGCCAGACGCGCCTACTCTTATGCGCCGGTCTCCTTCTTTTCTAAGTACCAGTTATCGTACTGTGTACCTGAAGTCAAACAAAGCATTAACCGCATATTACGCGACAGCGGCTTTTTCAAAGCTTTATAGCCCAATTGATATTATTTTCCTCATCAAATCTTGCTTTAAGCGTCTACTAAAACCGTTACCTGCTTTACGCTTGCTCGCCGCCTAACGCCAGTGCCGCCATATGGGTGAATTACTGCATACAAGTAGAGTCTGTTTTAGTGCAAGCACATCTTTATCATGGGCATGCCGCCGTACAAACTCTGTAACATAATCAGAGCACTGATACGGATGACAACAGTATATCCGATTTCTTTATGATGGCGTATATCTTCTTCGTTTTGAGAAGCATTTTGGGGCAGGCTTATAAACCTTGTTCTTAAACTCATCAAAACCCTCAACATATACCTCCGTGGGCTCTTAAATCCGGCTCCTTTGTATGGTATATCATTGCTTCTAATTCAAGTTCCTTTTCAATATTTTCCAGTCTTTTTATCCTATGCCTTTTTGCGCATCAAACATAGTCTCGCTAACGCCTGTTCCGGCCAGCGCAGTTCTTAAAGATCCGCCACATCCTCCTCATCAGATCCATCTGCATTTCTCATAATTCACGAGGATGCGCTATCACATCATTTAAAACAACACCATGTGCTCTATAAAGTTCCTCAAAATATAAGACTTTCAGCCTTGGAACTGTGCGCGAAGTGTTCCTATAACTCTTGGCAGCACCTGAGGTACTGCTACCGCAAAATCGGCCCTCTCCGGCATAACAACTATAAAGCGCCCTTCTTTTTATTCTTTTTGCTTTCCCAGGCTTCGGTTTGTACCATAAGGCCTTCTTTTTCCTGATCAAAACCGCTATTAAGGCTTTTACTGTATCGGGAAAGGTCTTGAGGCGTCCACCGCCATAGGTGTATTCCGGGTGTCTCGCCTCTTCAGAGCAATTATCAGGTAAACAGTTCGCTTTCGGACAGTTTTTCATGCTGTGTAATAATCATAAACCTGCTGACAAACCGGTCTTAAGCAGTTATATATATGTGTGCATATCCATAAATTCTGGCTTCAGTGCTATCTCCTCAATTGTTTCTTGAGTAGAATCCCGATATATCTTCTTTAGCCTGCGCCACCATATCTTTAAGAAAGCCCACCATAAAAACTCGTCAGGTGGATGCGGTAATAGCCAGAATTTTAACCTTCAAATGGCAACCTCCCTGTCCTTGGCTTCTTTTAATACTCTTTATTAATTCCAACAGGATAGCTCTCTGTTTATAAATTTTCGGACTGTCTATTAATTTACTGCTGCTTGCTGCTGCTGCTGCTGCTGCCTGCTGCTGCCTGCTGCTGCTGCCGCGCGCGCGCGCGCGCGCGCGCGCGCGCGCGCGCGCGCGCGCGCGCGCGCGCGCGCGCGCGCGCGCGCGCGCGCGCGCGCGCGCGCGCGCGCGCGCGCGCGCGCGCGCGCGCGCGCGCGCGCGCGCGCGCGCGCGCGCGCGCGCGCGCGCGCGCGCGCGCGCGCGCGCGCGCGCGCGCGCGCGCGCGCGCGCGCGCGCGCGCGCGCGCGCGCGCGCGCGCGCGCGCGCGCGCGCGCGCGCGCGCGCGCGCGCGCGCGCGCGCGCGCGCGCGCGCGCGCGCGCGCGCGCGCGCGCGCGCGCGCGCGCGCGCGCGCGCGCGCGCGCGCGCGCGCGCGCGCGCGCGCGCGCGCGCGCGCGCGCGCGCGCGCGCGCGCGCGCGCGCGCGCGCGCGCGCGCGCGCGCGCGCGCGCGCGCGCGCGCGCGCGCGCGCGCGCGCGCGCGCGCGCGCGCGCGCGCGCGCGCGCGCGCGCGCGCGCGCGCGCGCGCGCGCGCGCGCGCGCGCGCGCGCGCGCGCGCGCGCGCGCGCGCGCGCGCGCGCGCGCGCGCGCGCGCGCGCGCGCGCGCGCCGCGCGCGCGCGCGCGCCTGCCGCGCGCCGCGCGCGCGCTGCGCGCGCGCGCGCGCGCGCGCGCGCGCGCCGCGCTGCGCGCGCGCGCGCGCCGCGCGCGCGCGCCGCGCGCGCGCGCGCGCGCCGCGCGCCGCCGCGCGCGCGCGCCGCGCGCGCGCGCGCGCGCGCGCGCGCCGCGCTGCGCGCGCGCGCGCGCGCGCGCGCGCGCGCCGCCTGCGCGCGCGCGCTGCGCGCGCGCGCGCCGCGCGCGCGCGCGCGCTGCGCGCGCGCGCGCGCGCGCGCGCGCGCGCGCGCGCGCGCCGCGCTGCGCGCGCGCGCGCGCGCGCTGCGCGCGCGCGCGCGCGCGCGCGCGCTGCCGCGCGCGCGCGCGCGCGCGCCGCGCCGCGCGCGCGCGCGCGCGCGCGCGCGCCGCGCGCGCGCGCGCGCGCGCCTGCCGCGCGCCTGCCGCCGCTGCGCGCGCGCGCGCCGCCGCGCGCGCCGCGCCGCTGCCGCGCGCTGCTGCGCTGCGCGCGCCGCGCCGCGCGCTGCTGCCTGCGGCGTGTCGCCTCTGTCAGTGTGTGCCCGCCGGCGTGCGCCATCTGGTGCGGCGCTGGTCTCTGATTTG